>JACRYN010000011.1_pt2 | contig 113369 bp, 85 predicted proteins | sample 8023231 | NCBI WGS metagenome assembly JACRYN01 (sample SAMN15756473, study PRJNA655841) | gut metagenome | isolation source: fecal sample D84 from domestic dog with diarrhoea | host: Canis lupus familiaris | place: South Africa: Mmabatho, Mahikeng | collected 2019-09
CTTCTCCTGGGCACCAAATTCAGATCAAACCCGCGAAAGCGGGTTTTTTCGTTTCATGCCTCTGATTTTTAACGGAAAAATTGATTTATATTTTTCGAATCAGGGGTTTACAGATCAAAAGCCCCGCCGTATAGTTCGCCCCATCAACAGCGGCAACGTTGTTAGATAATGCCCAGGTGGTGAAATTGGTAGACACGCCAGCTTCAGGTGCTGGTGATCGCAAGGTCGTGGAAGTTCGAGTCTTCTCCTGGGCACCAAATTCAGATCAAACCCGCGAAAGCGGGTTTTTTCGTTTCCGGGGTTTGAAAACTTCCCCAGTGATTTTCCCCTCATCCGCACTTGAGAAGATTTATCGTTTATCCTTGCAATGATTTGTTGCACATAAGCGAGGAACACTTCGGATGATGATCCGTGACAATCGACTCAAGACATCCCTTCTGCGCGGCCTGACCCTCACCCTACTCAGCCTGACCCTGCTCTCGCCCGCCGCCCATTCTGCCGACAAGGTCTCCCTGACCTTATACAACGGCCAACACAAAGAAGTCGGCGATGAACTCGCCAAGGCCTTCGAAGCCAAGACCGGCATCCACGTCAACGTGCGCAAAGGTAGCAGCAACCAGCTGGCCAGCCAGGTCGTCGAAGAAGGTGAGCGCTCCCCTGCAGACGTCATCTACACCGAAGAATCACCGCCCCTGAACAAACTCGGCGAGCAAGGCCTGTTGGCAAAAATTGATGCCAGCACCCTGGACGTGCTGCCCAAGGATTACGTTGGCCGCAACGGCGACTGGATGGGCGTGACTGCACGCACCCGTGTCGTGGCGTTCAACCCAAAACTGATTGCTGAAAAGGACCTGCCCAAATCCGTCCTGGATTTCGCCGGCCCCGAGTGGCAAGGCAAGGTCGGCTTCGTGCCCACCAGCGGCGCCTTCCAGGAACAAGCGGTGGCAATCATCAAGCTGCACGGTCGCGAAGCTGCCGAAGAGTGGCTGACCGGCTTGCGCGCCTTCGGCAAGGTGTACAGCAACAATATGGTCGCCCTCAAGGCCGTGGAAAAAGGCGAAGTAGCCACCGTGCTGGTGAATAACTACTACTGGTTTGCTCTGAAAAAGGAAAAAACCAATCTGGATTCCCAACTGCACTACTTCACCGATGGTGATGCTGGCGGCCTGATCACCGTATCTTCCGCTGCCGCACTCAAATCCAGCAAACATCCCAAAGAAGCTCAGCAACTGCTGGCATTCATGGCCAGTGAAGAAGGCCAGCGCGTGATCACCAACACGTCGGCCGAATACCCGCTGCGCAAGGGCATGGAATCGAACCGCGGCCTCAAGCCATTCAGCGAACTGCAGCCACCAAAGGTCACCCCCGCAGACCTGGGTAACGCCGAAGAAGCCCTGGAACTGGAACGTGACGTTGGCCTGAACTGATGAACCCATCGCTTTCCGTCGCGGGGTTCACCCCCCGTCGCAAACGCCCGTCGATCTGGCTGCTGCTACCTGTGCTGTTGCTGGTTGGCCTGAGCCTGTTGCCGCTCGCCTACGTCGGGCTCAAAGCCTGGCAGGCGGGCTGGACGGAGGCGGTGCATCTACTGTGGCGGCCTTATGTGTTCGGACTGCTGCGCAACACCCTGGCGCTCATGGTCGGCGTGACCCTGACCTGCGGCGTGATCGGCCTGTCCCTGGCCTGGCTGCTGGAACGCAGCAACCTGCCAGGGCGGCGCATCTGGGGTGTGATCCTGTGCCTGCCGTTTGCGGTGCCGGCGTTCGTCAGCAGTTTTACCTGGGTGTCGCTGAGCGCCCAGTTCGAGGGGCTTGGCGGCGCGATCCTGGTGATGAGCCTGTCCAAATACCCGCTGGTATTTCTGCCGGTGGCGGCAACGCTACGCAATCTTGACCCCTCCCTGGAAGAATCGGCCCGCACGCTGGGGCTCAACCGCTGGGGCGTGTTCTTTCGCATCACCTTGCCGCTGCTGTGGCCATCGCTGCTGGCCGGCTCACTATTGATCGCACTGCACATGCTGGTGGAATTCGGCGCGCTGTCGATCATTGGGCTGCAGACCTTCACCACCGCGATCTACCAGCAGTTCGAACTGGAGTTCAGCAATGCCAATGCGGCAATGCTCTCGGCAGTGCTGCTGGTGATGTGCCTGACCCTGCTATGGCTGGAACTGCGCGTACGCGGCAAAGGCCGGCACGTGCGCATCGGCCAGGGCGCGGCGCGGCACGCCGAGCAGGTTCGACTGGGCAGGTGGGCGCCATTGGGCCAGGTGTATTGCCTGGCGCTGGCGATCATTGGCAGTGGCATCCCACTGGGAATGCTCGGGTATTGGTTGGCAGTCGGTTCGTCGGCAGCGTTTCCGATGGCCGAGATCGGTGAGGCGCTGCTGTCTTCCCTGGCGCTCTCGCTGGGCGGCGCCGCACTGTGCCTGGTACTGGCAGTACCGGTTGGTTTGCTGGTGGTGCGCTACAAAGGGCAACTGGCGCTATGGGCCGAACGCTTGCCGTACTTACTGCATGCCCTGCCCGGCCTGGTGATTGCGTTGACCCTGGTGTATTTCGCCCTGCATTACGTGCCGGCGCTGTACCAGACCTCGGCATTGCTGCTGATTGCTTATGCGCTGCTGTTTTTGCCACTGGCCCAGGCGCCGATTCGTACAGCGCTGAACAAGGCGGCGCCACAGTTGGAAGAGGCTGCGCGCACGTTAGGCGCATCGTCCTTCAGTGCGTTTTGCCGGGTGACGTTGCCAATTATCTTTCCGGCGCTGGGGGCGGCGTTTGCCTTGGTGTTCCTGGATGCGATGAAGGAATTGACGGCGACATTGCTGCTGAGCCCGACCGGGCTGAATACCTTGGCAACGGCCGTCTGGGCGCATACCTCGAATGTGGAATTTGCGGCGGCGGCGCCGTATGCAGCGTTGTTGATTCTGGTGTCGGGGTTGCCGGTGTATCTACTTACGACGCGGATGTATTTGAGCCGCTGAAACAGCTATCGCAGGCAAGCCAGCTCCCACAGTTGACCGCGCTCCAACTTTGGAATGCAGTTGAATGTGGGAGCTGGCTTGCCTGCGATGAAGCCCGTCCAGACAACCTCACGCCCTGAACTGCCCCAAGCTCGCCTTCAACTGCGCCGCCAACCCATCCAGCACCTTCCCACTGGCCGTCGTCTCCACCACCGCTTGCGCCGCACGCTCCGCCTGGGCATGGATCACCTCCACGCGCCCACGCACCGCATGCGCGCCCTGGGCCTGATGCTCAGCCGCACGCGTCGCCAGGCCAATCGCCGCATGCACCTGCTCCACAGAAGCCTGCACCGTCTGCTGCAAGCGCGCGCTGTCGCGCAGCACCAGCAAGCCCTCACTGGCCTGGCGCCCCGCCTTGCCGATGGTTTCCACCGCCTCACGTGCGCCCTGCTGCAATGCCACGATATGCGCCTGGATGTCGCCAGTGGAGCTTTGAGTCTTGCTCGCCAGCGCACGCACTTCATCGGCCACCACCGCAAAGCCGCGCCCAGTCTCGCCAGCCCGTGCCGCCTCGATGGCCGCGTTGAGAGCGAGCAGGTTGGTTTGCTCGGCGATGCCGTGAATCACGGTGAGCACGACCTCGATTTGCTCGCTTTGCTGCGCCAGCCGTTCGATCACCTGGGAACCGGCCTGCACCTGCCCCGCCAACGCCTCGATCAAGCTACCGACTTCAGCCGAGGTTCGTGAGTTTTCATCCGTGGCCTGGCGAATATCCACCACCTGCTGCAAGGCCGCCTGCATAGCGTGGCTTTCGGCCTGGGCCTCGTCGGCCATTTGCGACAAAGCGCGCAAACTCTCGGCCACTTCATCACGCTGCAAGCCCGCCGCCGCATCGGCGCCAGCATTGCGCAATGTCATGGCACCGATTTCCACACCGGTACGCTGGGCCACGTCGCCCGCCTCGCGCACGATGGGCTGCAACTTATCCACAAAGCGATTGACCGCCGAGGCCATATCGCCGATTTCATCCTTGCTATTGATCTGCACGCGCTTGGTGAGGTCACCCTCGCCGGCCGCCAGATCATCCATCGCGGCAATCAGCAACTTCAGGCGATTGACCACGCGTCGCCCCAGCACAATGGCGATCAGCAGCAATACCCCAAGCCCCACCAGTGCCAGGCCCATGCCGATACGCCAACGCAGGGTGCCCGCCGCGTCTTGCACGGCGCTGGCGGTATTGGCCGTCATTTGCGTGGCAGTGGCTTGCGCCGATTGCAGCCGGGCGCCCATGGCGTTGGCGCTGTCAGCGGCGGCTCCCTTGAGGCTGTCACCCACCAGTTGATCACCGCTGGCGATCAGCGCGGCAAAGCGCTTATCCAAGGCTTGCAGGTCGGCCTCAACCGCAGCGGTCGACACGCCCATGCGCACCTTGCCGATTTCCACACCGTTGGGGCTGATGGAGGCTTCGACGTAATACACGGAGGGGTCTGTCTTGGCCGCGTCCAGCACCTTGTCCAGGGCACGTTCCCCTGCGCCCTTTGCCAGCAGGGCCTGGTTGATCGGGTTTTCGCGGTTCAGGTATCGGGTCAGGTGCTCGCCTGCGGCGTCGTCATACACCACAAACAGCACATTGGGGTTGCGCTGGGCCCGGCGGGCAAACTCAGAAAGGGTCGGCACGTCACTGTCCCACATGGCACGGGGCGCGACCGAGGCCAGCAGTTGCGCCATGTCATTGGCGGAGTCCTGCAGGTCTTTTTCCAGCGTCGCACGCAACTGCTTTTGCTCTTCCTGCAAGCGCGTGGAAAGCCCGGCTGTGAGGCGCTGGCGCGTGCTGGCGGAGAGGCTGTCCAGGCTGGACGTGACTTCCTTGCCAGCCTGGGCCAGTTCACCAGACAACTTCTGGCTATCTATGCCCAGGCGATTGCCCAAATCGGCTTCCAGCGCCGTCACCGTGCTCCGCGTCAGCGCGACGGCCACCAGCACTTGCACCAAAAGAGCGATACCAAGGGTAACGAACACCGGCCGCAACAGACGGCTTTGTAACAACGAGAGAACGGCAGACACTGGAAATCCCTCCACCACGGGTGCCACTAATTTGATAGCACCTCGAAAGAGGGAAACACAGCAAGGGTCGTGCCGCTTGCCAGGCAGAAACGACAAAGGGCTCCCGAAGGAGCCCTTTGCTTTTCACATCAACAGCTTATTACGCGAACGGGTGACGCAGAACGATGGTCTCGTTGCGGTCCGGACCCGTCGAAATAATGTCGATCGGCGCACCGATCAGCTCTTCCACACGCTTGATGTAGGCGCGGGCGTTGGCTGGCAGCTCTTCCAGGGTCTTGGCGCCCACGGTCGATTCGGTCCAGCCTGGCACTTCTTCGTACACAGGCTGCAGGCCCACGTAGCTGTCAGCGTCAGTCGGGGCAACATCGTTGCCTTGGGCGTCTTTGTAGCCGACGCAAATGTTGATGGCTTCCAGACCGTCGAGTACGTCCAGCTTGGTCAGGCAGATGCCCGAGATGCTGTTCACATCGATAGCGCGACGCAGGATAACGGCATCGAACCAGCCGCAACGACGAGCACGGCCAGTGGTGGCGCCGAATTCGTGACCTTGCTTGGCCAGGTGTGCGCCAACGTCGTCGAACAGCTCAGTCGGGAACGGACCGGAACCTACACGGGTGGTGTAAGCCTTGGTGATGCCCAGGATGTAGTCCAGGAACATCGGGCCAACGCCCGAGCCGGTGGCAACGCCGCCAGCAGTAGTGTTGGAGCTGGTCACGTACGGGTAGGTACCGTGGTCGATGTCCAGCAACGAACCCTGGGCACCTTCGAACATGATGTCCTTGCCAGCGCGACGCAGGTCGTGCAGCTCGGCCGTCACGTCCAGCATCAGCGGCTTGAGCAGCTCAGCGTATTCCTTGCACTCGGCCAGGGTCTTTTCAAACTCGATGGCTGGCTCTTTGTAGTAACCGACCAGCATGAAGTTGTGGTAATCCACAAGTTCACGCAGCTTGTCTTCAAAGCGCGGCATGTTGAGCAGGTCGCCCACACGCAGGCCACGACGTGCAACCTTGTCTTCGTAGGCCGGGCCGATGCCGCGACCGGTGGTGCCGATCTTCAGCTCGCCACGCGCCTTTTCACGGGCCTGGTCCAGCGCAACGTGGAAGGACAGGATCAGCGGGCAGGACGGGCTGATACGCAGGCGCTCGCGCACCGGTACGCCTTTTTCTTCCAGCTTGGTGATCTCGCGCAGCAGGGCGTCAGGCGCAACCACCACGCCGTTGCCGATCAGGCACTGCACGCCTTCGCGCAGGACACCCGACGGGATCAGGTGCAAGACGGTTTTTTCGCCATCGATGACCAGGGTGTGGCCAGCGTTGTGGCCACCTTGGTAGCGCACTACGGCGGCAGCATGTTCGGTCAGCAGATCAACGATCTTGCCTTTGCCCTCATCACCCCATTGGGTGCCCAGGACTACGACATTCTTACCCATAACACTTGTCCTCATTCGCGCAAACTTGGTGCCGGCGATGGCCGGCAGGAAAACTCAAGAAGCCAGTGGCGATACTTGCCAAAGCCCGTTCTGCTGAATCAATTGCCGGTCGCAGTCCGCTTCACGGGCGGCGGCCAATGGCTGCCCAGGCAAGGCCTGGACTACACGCTGACCCTCACGGCGTAACTGGCAAACCTGCTGCCAGAGCGCTGCGTCCGTACTGTCGGGCATCCAGATGCCACCAGACGGCAGCTCGACCTCAGCACGCCCCAGGGTCACCAGGGTTTTCAAATCGGTGGAAAAACCAGTGGCCGGACGCGCACGACCGAAGTCGGCGCCGATATCGTCATAGCGACCACCTTGGGCGATGGCCTGGCCAACACCCGGGACGAATACCGCGAACACCACACCGGTGTGGTAGTGGTAGCCGCGCAATTCACCCAGATCAAAATACAGCGGCAGCTCCGGGAACCGTGCTGACAGGCGCTCGGCAATTGCCAGCACATCATCCAGTGCCGCCAATACCGGTGCCGGCGCATTGGCCAGGCGCTCACGCGCAGCCACCAGCACTTCACGGCCGCCGCACAGATTTACCAGCGCCCGCAGCATGCCAGCCAGCTCAGCAGGCACACCCTCGGTGAGAGCGATCACTTCATCGATCGCCTTGCGCTGCAGGGCATCGAACAACTGTTGCTCCACTTCACCGGACAACCCGGCAGCACGCGCCAGGCCACGGTAGATACCGACGTGGCCCAGGTCCATGTGCACGTCCGGCACATCCGCCAGTTGCAGCATGGCCAGCATCAGGCTGATCACTTCCACATCGCTGCTCGGGCTGGCATCGCCGTACAACTCGGCGCCCAACTGGATCGGGCTACGGGAAGACGACAACGCGCGCGGCTGGGCATGCAGTACGCTGCCGGCGTAGCACAGACGGCTCGGGCCTTCACGACGCAGGGTGTGCGCATCGATGCGCGCCACTTGTGGCGTGATGTCGGCACGGAACCCCATTTGCCGGCCCGATTGCGGGTCGATGACCTTGAAGGTGCGCAGATCCAGGTCCTGGCCCGCGCCGGTCAGCAGGGATTCCAGGTACTCAATATGGGGAGTCACGACAAACTCGTAACCCCAGCTCTGGAACAGATCCAACACCTGGCGACGCGCTACTTCAATGCGCGCAGCTTCTGGTGGCAGTACTTCTTCGATGCCATCTGGCAGCAGCCAGCGGTCTACCGTTGCCATTACGCCATTCCCCTTTGATCCGGGCGGCCAGCCCTCGGCCGAGCCTTGAGTGAAGCAGAAAATACCCGCCCCTTGCATAAACCACGCGCAAGAGCGACGTGACGAACGGCCTGCAAACGGCCTCGTCGGGCACTTTCCTCGAAAAACCTGTCACGCCTGCCGAATCAAACATGCAGACGCAAAAAAGCCGGGAATTTCCCGGCTGCCGCATCATACACCCGTTTTCTGAAAGGATCACCCCGCCAGACATTTTAGCCGCCCGACGGAGTGCGCCTTACAGAATCACGGGCTGGTTACTTGGACTTTTCCAGGTAGCGGAAGAAGTCGCTGCTTGGGTCCAGCACCAGTACGTCGGTTTTGTTCGCGAAGCTTTCACGGTAGGCACGCAGGCTACGGTAGAACGCGTAGAACTCCTGGTCCTGGCCATAGGCCTTGGCGTAGATCGCCGCGGCTTGAGCATCGCCGTCACCACGAGCCTCTTCAGACTCACGATAGGCTTCTGCCAGCAGTACACGACGCTGACGGTCGGCATCGGCACGGATGCCTTCAGCCAACTCGTTACCCTTGGCGCGATGCTCACGCGCTTCACGCTCACGCTCGGTGCTCATACGCTCGAACACGCTGCGGTTTACTTCCTTGGGCAGGTCAATGGCCTTGACGCGAACGTCGACCACTTCAATACCCAGCTCTTTTTCCGCCATGGTGTTCAGCGAGCGAGTGATGTCAGCCATCAGCGCATCACGTTCACCGGATACCACCTCGTGCAGGGTGCGCTTACCAAACTGGTCACGCAGGCCCGATTCAAGACGACGGGACAAACGCTCGTCGGCAATCTGCTTGAGGCCGGAAGTCGCGGTGTAGAAGCGCTCGGCATCCTTGACGCGCCACTTGGCGTAGGCGTCAACCATCACGGCTTTCTTTTCCAGGGTCAGGAAGCGCTGTGTCGGTGCATCCAGGGTCATCAGGCGGGCGTCGAACTTGCGCACCTGGTTGACGTAGGGGACTTTCACATGCAGGCCCGGCTGGACATCCGCCTGGACCACGCGACCGAATTGCAGCAGCACCGCACGCTCGGTCTGAGCGACGATGTAGAAGCAGTTCCAGGCAGCGATGACCACGACGACGCCCACAATCAGGGCGGTCAGCGATTTATTGCTCATCAACGGCTCTCCCTGGTACGTGTTTGCTGTTGCAGCAAGTCAGCGGCCGCACGGGCGCTCGCTTCGTTGGCAGCGGCATTCGAACCGGTGGACGGTGCACTGGCGCCGCTACGACCACCTTCGATCATCTTGTCCAGCGGCAGGTACAGCAGGTTGTTCTGCCCACCTTTGCTGCCGGTCACGAGAACCTTGCTGGTGTTGCTGAAGACTTCCTGCATGGTGTCCAGGTACAGACGCTCGCGGGTCACTTCAGGAGCCTTGCGGTACTCGGCGACCAGCTTGGTGAAACGATCTGCCTCACCCTTGGCGCGGGAGACCACTTCATCGCGGTAACCGTTGGCATCTTCAAGGATGCGCTGGGCCTGACCACGGGCTTCCGGCACAACGCCGTTGGCATAGGTTTCAGCCTGGTTGCGCGAACGCTGCTCGTCTTCACGTGCACGGATCACGTCGTCAAAGGCTTCCTGCACTTCACGCGGTGCCGCTGCGCTCTGTACGTTCACCTGGGTAACGGTGATACCGGTGCGGTAAGTGTCGAGGAAGCGTTGCAGACGCTCCTTGATTTCGCTGGCCATCAACTCACGACCTTCGGTGAGCACCTGGTCCATGGCGGTGGAACCCACCACGTGGCGCAGGGCACTTTCGGTTGCGTGTTGCAGGCTGATTTCCGGCTGATCAACGTTCAGCACGAAGTCTTGCAGGTTGCTGATCTTGTACTGCACGGTCAGCGGCACTTCGACGATGTTCTCGTCTTCGGTCAGCATCTGGCCCTGCTTGGTGTACGCACGCTCACGCGTCACGTTCTCCATGTACTTCTTGTCGATCGGCGGGAAATAGATGTTCAGGCCTGGCCCGACAGTCTCGTAGTACTTGCCGAAGCGCAGCACCACGGCTTGCTCCTGCTCGTCCACCACGTAGACCGCGCTGTACAGCCATACGGCCGCGAGCACGACAAGACCCAGGCCCAGCAGGCCATAGCCACCGCCCTTGCTTGTGCGACCGCCGTCGTCACCACCACGTTTTTTTCCACCACCGAACAACCCATTCAGGCTTTCCTGCAGCTTTCGGAAGGCCTCGTCGAGATCCGGTGGCCCCTTGCGGTCGCCATTATTGCGGCGCTTACCACCCCAAGGATCCTGATTATTCGAGTTGCCACCCGGCTCATTCCAAGCCATAGCGCTCTCCATCTGATAAAGCAAAGACGCACCCACGGCGCGCCGACCAATGCTACAGAATGCCTGCTACTGCGGCACAACCGCTTTCTCAGGCTTTTATTGCAAAGTGTGTTGTTCGATGAACTCTGCCGGTACAACACCCTCTCGGCTGACCAGCCGATTGAGTTCCGAGCGTGGCAATCGAACGGCCAGCAAGCTGACACCTTCTTCGTCGTGCTCTTCTTTCTGTACCGCGCCCAACTCGAAAAACTGCGCACGCAGTCGAGCAAAACGCTGCGGCAAGCGCAAGGTGCCGACGAACAAATCGCTGCCGAGCAATTCGGCAATGGCTTGTTCCAGCAGCTCCAAACCACTGCCATCTCGCGCCGACAGCCAGACCCGCTGGGGCTTGCCGTTCTCGTCGCGCTGGATCTGTGGCTCAACGCCCTCAAGCAAATCGAGTTTGTTATAGACCTCGAGGATCGGCAAGTCCTGGGCACCAATCTCGCCCAGCACCACCATGACCTGTTCAATCTGCAACATGCGATCCGGTTCGGCCGCATCGATCACGTGCAACAGCAGGTCGGAATTGCTCGACTCTTCGAGCGTAGACCGAAATGCCTCGACGAGCTTGTGGGGTAGGTGACGAATGAAACCCACAGTATCGGCCAGCACAATCGGCCCCAGGTCGTCGATGTCCAGACGCCGCAGGGTCGGGTCGAGGGTAGCGAACAGTTGGTCGGCCGCGTACACATCCGACTTGGTCACGTTATTGAACAACGTGGACTTGCCGGCGTTGGTGTACCCCACCAGGGACACGGTCGGGATATCCGCACGGGAACGGCCACGTCGCGACTGTTCACGCTGGCTGCGCACTTTTTCGAGGCGGCCCTTGATCTGGCGCAGGCGAACCCGCAGCAGACGCCGGTCGGTTTCCAGCTGGGTTTCACCCGGGCCACGCATGCCGATACCGCCACCCTGACGCTCAAGGTGAGTCCAGCCGCGAACCAGGCGCGTGCTCATGTGGTCAAGCTGGGCCAGTTCAACCTGGAGCTTACCTTCATGGGTGCGGGCGCGTTGGGCGAAAATATCGAGAATCAGACCGGTACGGTCGATCACGCGACACTCGAAAACACGTTCGAGGTTACGTTCCTGACTGGGCGTGAGGGTGTGATTGAAGATCACCAGATCGGCTTCTTCGGCATGAACCAGGTCGCGCAGTTCCTCGACCTTGCCGCTGCCAATCAGGTATTTGGCGGTTGGCCGATGACGCGGCACGTTAAAAAACGCAACGGTCTCGGCGCCGGCCGAATTTGCCAACTCCTGAAACTCCTGCGGATCTTCGCGCGCCTCAGGGTCCTGTCCATCCAAGTGAACGAGGATTACTCGCTCACCACCACCGTGGCGCTCAAAGAACAAAGGAGACTCCTATCAGGCGTTACCTGGCTCAGCGTCACCCTGTTCATCACCTGCTGCGCTAGGCAGACGGATTGGACGAACTGGAACGACTGTCGAGATAGCGTGCTTGTAAACCATCTGGCTGACGGTGTTTTTCAGCAGGATAACGAATTGGTCGAACGACTCGATCGTACCTTGCAGCTTGATGCCGTTGACCAGATAGATGGAAACCCCAACTTTCTCTTTACGTAAAGTATTCAAGTAAGGGTCTTGTAGCGAATGCCCTTTTGACATGTGCCGCACTCCTTTAAGGATCAATAATAAAAAATCGGAAAATAGATAGCTTATGGCCGTCACACCCCCAAGGATAGACGGCAATTGCAAGGACTCAGCTCAATATGGAGACCGTTCCCAAGTATTTCAAGGCGCGTGACAGATTGTCGCTGTCCAGGCTGTCCAACCAGTGCAAATCGCTCCAGCTGCGCAGCCAGGTGAACTGGCGCTTCGCCAATTGGCGCGTGGCAATGATGCCGCGCTCCTGCATTTCGGCGGACGTCAGCTTGCCATCCAGATGATCCCAGACTTGGCGGTAGCCTACAGCACGTATCGAAGGCAGCCCTGCATGCAGGTCGCCTCTTGAACGCAATGCTACGACCTCGTCCACAAACCCCTGTTCCAACATTATTGTGAATCTTTGTGCAATTCGTTCATGCAACACCTGGCGGTTTGCCGGAGCGATGGCCAGATTCGCCACAGTATAGGGCAATTGTGACTGTCCAGATGCGCCTGCATCAGTACTTTGCGCAGTTTGTTTCAGGCGATGTTCAGTCATGGTCTGGCCACTGACGCGCCAGACTTCCAGGGCGCGTGTGAGCCGCTGTGGGTCATTGGGGTGAATACGTGCCGCAGACACCGGGTCTACCGCCGCCAACTGATCGTGAAGGGCCTGCCAGCCAAGGCGCGCAGCCTCATCTTCAAGTTCGGCGCGCACCTGGGCATCGGCAGGCGGCATATCGGCCAAGCCTTCCTGCAACGCCTTGTAATAGAGCATGGTGCCGCCCACCAGCAGCGGGATATTGCCGCGCGCGGTGATCTCGGCCATGGCCGCCAGGGCGTCGGTGCGAAAGTCCGCCGCCGAATAGCTCTGCGCGGGGTCGATGATGTCGATCAACTTGTGCGGATATTGGGCCAACAGCGCCTTCGACGGCTTGGCCGTACCGATATCCATGTCCCGGTAAACCAGGGCAGAGTCGACGCTGATCAACTCACAGGGCAGCACCTTGGTCAGCTCGATGGCCAGGTCGGTCTTGCCGGCGGCCGTGGGGCCCATCAGGAAAATGGCGGGGGGCAAGGCACTCATCAGCGGCCGCGCAAGAACAGTTTGTCCAGATCATCCAGGCCCATCTGGGTCCAGGTCGGTCGGCCATGGTTGCATTGGCCGCTGCGCTCGGTGTTTTCCATGTCGCGCAGCAGGCCGTTCATTTCCGGCAGGGCCAGGCGGCGGTTGGCGCGGATGGCGCCGTGGCAGGCCATGGTGCCGAGCAATTCGTTGATATGCGCCTGGATACGGTCGCTGGTGCCGTACTCCATCAGGTCGGCCAGCACATCGGCCACCAGGCGGTTGGCCTCGGCCTGCTTGAGCAGCGCGGGAATCTGGCGGATCGCCAGGGTTTCCGGGCCCAGGCGTTGCAGCTCGAAGCCCAGCTTCTGGAACACACCGTGATGTTCTTCTGCGCAGTCGGCTTCACGCTGGCTCACCGCCAGGGATTCGGGCACCAGCAGCGGCTGGCCGCTGAGGCCTTCGCTGGCCATGGCGATCTTCAGGCGCTCGTACATGATCCGTTCATGGGCAGCGTGCATGTCCACCAGCACCAGGCCATGGGCGTTTTCGGCGAGGATATAAATGCCTTTGAGCTGCGCCAGGGCATAGCCCAGCGGCGGGATATCACCGCCGCCTTCGGGCAACGCCACAGCAGCACCCGGCTCGGCACCCGGCAACGGCGCGAAAAACTCACGGTACGCCGCCTGGGCTTCGGCCACCGGCGCCGTCGATTGCGGGCGCGGTGTGTATTGGTACTGATAACCCGCACCGGCACCCGAATTCGGCGCCGTGTAGGCTGGCTGCGCCTGGGGCGATTGCAGCAGGTTGGCCGCCAGGCTCATTTCACCTTGCGGCCCGAACTCGCCGGCCTCGGGACCGCTCGGGCGCACCACCGCGGTGACGATCGGCGCCGACAATTGATCATCCGGGCGCACATCACCCAGGGCACGGTGCAGCGTGCCATACAGGAAGTCATGCACCATGCGCCCATCACGGAAACGTACTTCGTGCTTGGTTGGGTGCACGTTGACGTCGACCACCGAAGGGTCAACCTCAAAGAACAGTACAAAGGTCGGGTGCCGCCCGTTGAACAGCACATCGCGATAAGCCTGGCGTACCGCATGGGCCACCAGTTTGTCGCGGACCGCCCGGCCGTTCACAAAGAAATACTGCAAGTCGGCCTGGCTTCGAGAGAACGTCGGCAACCCGACCCAGCCCCACAACCTCAAGCCATTGCGCTCGATCTCAATCGGCAGCGCCTGTTCCAGGAACCCGCTGCCACACACCGCTGCCACCCGCCGAGCACGTGCGGCGTCGTCGTTGGCTTCGTGCAGGCTGAGGATGGTCTTGCCATTGTGACGCAGGTGAAACGCCACATCGAAACGCGCCAAGGCCAGGCGCTTGATGACTTCTTGCAGGTGATCGAATTCGGTTTTCTCGGCCTTGAGGAACTTGCGCCGCGCCGGGGTATTGAAGAACAGGTCGCGCACTTCCACCGAGGTGCCCACCGGATGCGCCGCCGGCTGGACCCGAGGCGCCATGTCGCGGCCTTCGGTTTCCACCTGCCAGGCCTGCTCGGCGCTGCGGGTGCGGGAGGTCAGGGTCAGACGGGCCACGGAGCTGATGGAGGCCAGGGCCTCGCCTCGAAAGCCCAGGCTCATGACCCGCTCCAGGTCTTCCAGGTCGCGGATCTTGCTGGTGGCGTGACGGGCCAGGGCCAGGGGCAGGTCATCCGAAGAGATGCCGCTGCCATCGTCACGTACCCGCAGCAGCTTGACGCCGCCCTGCTCCACATCGACATCAATGCGTTTGGCACCGGAGTCGATGCTGTTTTCCAGCAACTCCTTGATGACCGACGCCGGGCGTTCAACCACCTCACCCGCGGCGATCTGGTTGGCAAGGCGCGGGCTGAGCAATTCAATGCGCGAGCCGCTGTTCAAGGTGGATTCGCTCATCACTGCGCCGCCAATGAAGTGCCGGGGATGGTCAACACCTGGCCTATCTTCAACTCGTCGGTTTTCAGGTTATTGGCGCTGCGCAAGGCAGCAGGCGTGACCTGGAAACGGACCGCCAGCATGGCAACGGTATCACCGGGTTGCACACGATGGTCACGCGGGCCCTGGGCGATTTTGCCGGAGTCGCGCAACCAGGCGATATAGGTGCCCGGCGGCGGGTTTTGCTGGAAAAACTGGCGCACGCCGGCGCTGATCGAGCGCGCCAGCGCTTGCTGATGACTGGCGCTGGCCAGTTTCGACGCTTCGTTGGCGTTGGAGATAAACCCGGTTTCCACCAGGATCGACGGGATGTCCGGCGACTTCAACACCATGAACCCGGCTTGTTCCACACGCTGTTTATGCAGCGACGTCACGCGACCGATATTGCTCAGCACTTTCTGCCCGACGTTAAGACTGGAAGTCAGCGAGGCCGTCATCGACAGGTCGAGCAGCACCCCGGCAAGCATCTTGTCCTTGTCATCAAGGGAAACGTTGCCGGCCCCGCCGATCAAGTCTGAACGGTTTTCACTGTCGGCCAGCCAGCGCGCAGTCTCGGAGGTGGCGCCGCGATCCGACAGGGCAAATACCGAGGCGCCAAAGGCAGCGGTTGAAGGCGCGGCGTCGGCGTGAATGGACACAAACAGATCCGCGCCCTTCTTACGGGCAATTTCAGTACGGCCACGCAGCGGAATGAAGTAGTCACCGGTACGGGTCAGCTCGGCGCGGTAGCCTTTCATGCCATTGACCTGGCGTTGCAGCTCACGAGCGATGGCCAGTACCACGTCCTTCTCGTGCTGGCCCCGTGAGCCGGAAGCCCCCGGGTCTTCGCCACCGTGGCCGGCGTCGATCACCACGATAATGTCGCGCTTGCCTGCCGGTGCAGGCGGCGGCGGTGGCAGCTTGACTTGGGGTTGCGAAGGGTTGACCGGCACCGCAGGCACCGTCGCCACGCTTGGCGTTGGCGCAGGCGGCGGTGCGGCGTCGGCGGGGTTGTCGAACAGGTCGACCACCAGGCGGTTGCCGTACTGGGCGTTGGGGGCCAGGGAGAAGCTTTTGGGGGTCACGGCCTTTTTCAGGTCAATGACCACACGCAGGTCGGTCGGCGTACGCTGGGCAGAGCGCATGGCGGTGATGGGCGTGTTGGCGGTGGAGACTTTCAGCGGCGCGGCCAGGCTGGCACCGTTGATATCGATCACCAGGCGATCAGGCGCCGTCAAGGTAAAGACGCTGTGCTGGACCGGGCCAGACAGGTCGAACACCAGTCGCGTGTTATCCGGCGCTCGCCACAGACGAACACTTTTCACCTGTGAAGCAGCCAGAGCATTGACAGTCATTGCCGCAAGCAACACCCCCACGACAGCAACCAACGCGCGAAAGCGCATACCTAACCCCACCAATTATTTGAATTCCAATGCCAGAGCAGCACACCACGACTCAGCGCGTGGGCTCTGGGGCAACAACTTCAGCTGACGTCCGTGCTCATGCGGCGTAATGGTAATGGTCAGGTCCGGCTTTGGCAAAAAGCCTGTGCCTTTATTTGGCCACTCGATCAGGCACAGCGCATCATCGTCGAAGTAATCACGGATGCCCATGAACTCCAACTCTTCCGGATCGACCAGGCGATAGAGGTCGAAGTGGAAAGCACGCACGTCGCCGATCTCGTAGGGCTCGACCAACGTGAAGGTCGGGCTTTTTACCGCGCCGGTATGGCCAAGGCCGCGAATAATCCCTCGGGACAGTGTGGTTTTGCCTGCGCCCAGGTCACCCTCGAGAAAGATCAACCCGGCCCCTTGCGTGACCTGTGAAATACGCTGGCCCAACGCGACCATGGCCTCTTCATCTGCCAGGAAAAGAATTACTTCAGGCACGGCGACTGCTCCTCCAGCAATTGACGAATGGCGGGGATCAGGTCGCTGGCAGCCAAGCCGCGACCAAAACTACCCTGGCGGTCTCCGGCGGTCGCGTGCAACCACACGGCCAGGCAGCTCGCTTCGTACGCGGGCATCCCCTGAGCCAATAGTGCCCCGACCAGACCGGCCAAGACATCACCGAGCCCCGCCGTCGCCATCGCCGGATGGCCTTGATCACAACGGGCAAGCCGTCCATCCGGACTTGCAATCAAACTGCCAGCACCCTTGAGGATAGCCACTGCATTGAATTTCTGACTCAACGCGCGCGCCACCTTAAGGCGATCTGCCTGAACCTCGGCTGTCGATAGCCCCAACAAACGCGCAGCTTCGCCCGGATGAGGGGTAATCACACAGTTGGCCGGCAGCTCGACGCTGCCAGTGGCCAGTTGATTGAGCGCGTCGGCATCCCACACCTGCGGCACGCTGGCATTGGCCGCGACCGACAACAGGCTCTTGCCCCAGGCGTCATCGCCCAGGCCTGGGCCAATGACGATCACCGAGATTTTTTCCAGCAGGCCCATCAACTGGTTGGCCGAGCTCACGCCGACGGCCATGACCTCCGGCAGCCGAGCCAGAGCGGCCGGCACGTGTTCCGGCCGCGTCGCCAGCGAGACCATGCCGGCGCCGCTGCGCAGGGCACTTTCGCTGCTCAGCAACGCTGCGCCGCCAAAGCCACGGTCACCACCGATGACCAACAGGTGGCCGAACTGGCCCTTATGGGCGTCCGGGGAACGCGCAGCCAGTTGCGGCAAATGGCCGGGCAACAACAGCTGAACGTCGGTAATTGGGTGTTTTGTCTGAGGCATGCGTCTTCAAGCTCCGATGTCTGGCAGAATTATACGCATCTAACCTGTGGTTTCCCCTGTCTCATGCCTGCTATTACCTCCGATCTGCCCGCCCTCGCCCAATCGATCAAAGACTGGGGTCGCGAGCTGGGCTTTCAACAAGTGGGCATCAGCGGCCTCGACCTGGCTGAGCATGAACAGCACCTGCAACGCTGGCTCGACGCGGGTTACCACGGCGAGATGGAATACATGGGCGCCCACGGCAGCAAACGCTCCCACCCCGAAGAGCTGGTGCCCGGCACCCTGCGCGTGGTTTCACTGCGCATGGACTACCTACCTGGCGACACCCAGATGGCGCAATTGCTGGCCCAACCAGAAAAAGCCTACATCTCGCGCTACGCCCTGGGCCGCGATTACCACAAGCTGATCCGCAAGCGCGTGCAGCAACTGGCCGACCGCATCCAGGCGCAGATCGGGCCGTTCGGCTTTCGCGCCTTCGTCGACAGCGCGCCCGTCCTGGAAAAAGCCATTGCCGAGCAAGCGGGCCTGGGCTGGATCGGTAAAAACACCCTGGTTCTCAACCGCAAGGCCGGCAGTTATTTCTTCCTGAGCGAACTGTTTGTCGATCTACCGTTGCCGGTAGACCCACCCCACGCCACAGAACACTGCGGCCGCTGCACGGCGTGCCTGGACATCTGCCCCACCAACGCCTTCGTCGGCCCTTACGTGCTGGACGCGCGACGCTGCATTTCGTACCTGACCATCGAACTCAAGAGCGCTATCCCCGAAGACCTGCGCCCACTGATTGGTAACCGGGTATTTGGCTGCGATGACTGTCAGATCGTTTGCCCGTGGAATCGTTTCGCTCGACCTACCGCCGAAAGCGATTTCAAGCCACGGCACAATCTGGATAACGCAGAACTGGCCGAATTGTTTATGTGGGACGAGGATAAATTCCTCAGCAGCACCGAGGGCTCGCCCCTGCGCCGTGCCGGTTATGAGCGCTGGTTACGCAATCTGGCGGTGGGCCTGGGCAATGCGCCCTCCAGCATTCCGGTATTGGAAGCACTCAAGGCGCGGCGGGACTACCCGTCGGAGTTGGTACGCGAACACGTGGAATGGGCGCTGGAGCAACACGCGGCCCGCTAGTGCACATCGTCGTTGTAGACGAACTTGGGCATTTCCCAGTGAAACCGGATCGCCAGCAGGCGTAACAGGAAGCCACTGAACAGCGTCAGCAGAATCGCTTGCTCGCTGGGCAGCTTCAGGTACAGGCACAGCAAGTAGAACCAGGCAGCCAGGAACGACACGCTGGCATACAGCTCGCGGCGGAAGATCAGCGGGATGTCGTTACAGAAGATATCCCGCAGGATGCCGCCGAATACCCCGGTGATGACCCCGCTGACCGACGCCACCAACATGCCGTGGCCCATTTCCAGGGCGGTCATGCAGCCGATCAGGGTGAAGGCCACCAACCCCACCGCATCCAGCGCCAGGAACAGCGAGCGCAGGTGGCGCATCAGCGGTGCGATAAAGATCGTCACCAGCGCCGCAACAGAGGTCAGTACCAAGTATTCCGGGTGTTTGACCCAGGTCAGCGGGTAGTGGCCGAGCAACACATCGCGCACCGAACCGCCGCCCAGGGCTGTCACGCAAGCGATCAGCACCACGCCAAACCAGTCCATGCCACGCCGACCCGCGGACAGGGCGCCAGTCATGGCTTCGGCGGTGATGGCGACGAGGTAGAGCATCAGCAACATGATGGCGATCCTGACAGAGAGGCCGGCAGTCTAATCATTTGCCGAGGGCACCAAAAGGGGGCGCTTGGCGATAAACCGCGTCGCCTGTATCGCAGGCAAGCCAGCTCCCACACTTTGAATTTGCGAATGCAGTCAAATGTGGGAGCTGGCTTGCCTGCGATAGCGCACTCACTGGCGCCGCAGAATCAAGCCTTGATGAAATGCTTGCGATAATGCTGCAACTCGGCAATCGACTCACGAATATCGTCCAGCGCCAGGTGCGTGCTGCCTTTATGGAAGCTGTCTTTGACTTCCGGCGCCCAACGCGCAGCCAGTTCCTTCAAGGTCGACACGTCCAGGTTGCGGTAGTGGAAGTAACTTTCCAGCCCCTTCATGTGCGTATAAAGGAAGCGACGATCCTGGCAGATGCTATTGCCGCAGATTGGCGACTTGCCCTTGGGCACCCATTTTTCCAGGAAGGCGATAGTTTCGGCCTCGGCTTCGGCCATGCTGATGCGGCTGTCGCGCACGCGCTGGGTCAGCCCGGAGTTACCGTGGGTGCGGGTGTTCCACTCGTCCATGGTGGCGAGTACGGCGTCGCTGTGGTGGATGGCGATCACCGGGCCTTCGGCCAAGGTGTTGAGGTTGCTGTCGGTGACAATGGTCGCCATCTCGATGATGACGTCGGTGTCGGGGTTCAGACCGGTCATTTCCAGATCGATCCAAATCAGGTTCTGTGGGTTTTGCATGGCTTGATTCTCTTGGCACCTTGGCGTAGCCGGGCAGTTTAGCAGGCGGGGGCGTGCTAGACTCGCGGCCGTTTTACCCAACTTTTGCATTATCGACACGGAACACCAATGGCCAAACGCCAGCTCAACCGTCGCCAAAACTGGCGCATCGAAAAGATTCAAGGTGAACGCGCCGCCCGCGCCGCCAAACGTGAATCCTCAGCCGTGGAAGCGCTCGAGGGCGGCGACCTGGGCCCCGAACAAACGGGCCTGGTGATCGCGCACTTTGGTGTGCAGGTCGAAGTCGAGGCGCTCGAAGGCGAACTCGCAGGCCAGGTGTTCCGTTGCCACCTGCGCGCCAACCTGCCCGCGCTGGTCACCGGCGACAAGGTGGTGTGGCGTGCCGGCAACCAGGGCATCGGCGTCATCGTCGCCCAGTTGCCGCGCAGCACCGAACTGCGCCGCCCCGACAGCCGTGGGCAGCTCAAGCCGGTGGCGGCCAACGTCGACATGATCGTGATCGTGTTCGCGCCACTGCCCGAGCCCCATGCCAACCTGATCGACCGTTACCTGGTCGCGGCTGAGCATGCTGGCATCCGCCCGTTGCTGCTGCTGAACAAATTCGACCTGATCGACGAGCAGAACGCCCCGGCGCTCAACGCATTGCTGGCGGTCTACCGCACCCTGGGCTACCCGGTGCTGGAAGTGTCGGCTCACCACGGCAACGGCATGGAACAGCTGCAACAGCAGTTGGACGGGCGGATCAGCGTGTTCGTCGGCCAGTCTGGCGTGGGCAAGTCGTCGCTGGTCAACAGCCTGTTGCCGGAAGTCGAAACCCGCGTGGGCCCGCTGTCGGAGCTGTCCGGCCAGGGCACCCACACCACCACCACCGCACGGCTGTTCCACTTCCCGGGCGGCGGCGAGTTGATCGACTCGCCGGGTATCCGTGAATTTGGCTTGGGCCACGTCAGCCGTAGCGATGTGGAAGCCGGCTTTATTGAGTTCAACGACCTGATCGGCACCTGCCGCTTCCGCGACTGCAAACACGACCGCGAGCCGGGCTGTGCGCTGCTCAAGGCACTGGAAGATGGGCGCGTGCAGCAGCAGCGGATGAACAGCTATCGGTCGATTATTGCGAGCTTGCCCGAGAGCAGCTACTAAGCAGCCCCCACCTCTGTAGGAGCGAGCTTGCTCGCGAAGACCTCAAGCGCAACGCGGGCATCCTGGATACACGCGTTATCGTTGACGTTTTTCGCGAGCAAGCTCGCTCCTACAATGCAGCATCGGTATCGGTGGCCGTTACCGCAGGAATGGATATGTACATCGGCAAATCGCCATCGCAGGCAAGCCAGCTCCCACATTTGGATTGAGGGCGTCAGGTAGATAGGCGCCGGCTGTCAGGCCGTCACGGGAGCAAGCTCCCTCGCCACAGGCCCAGCGTCGCCCCAAAATTGTGTAGATATCTATGACAGCGCAGATACAACAAGGCCGCGATTATCGCGGCCTCGTTGTATCTGGAGCTTACGGCTTCGGCGCAGGCGTCGTAGGATCCTTGACGCCCCCATCATCAAACAGGTTCAGCTTCTGGCGCAGCTCATGGGCTGGCAGCGGTTCCTGCTCCGGCGGTAGCGCGTTGGGGTCGGCCGGCACTTCGCCTGGCGCACCGTCGCCCTGGGTCGGTGCCGGTGGCGGGGGTTGATCGCCTTCAATCGCACGCTGGGCTTTTTTGGTCAGCACCACGATGTCGATACGGCGGTTGACCGGGTTGAACGGGTCTTTGGGATCAAACAGTTGCGAGGAGGCAAAACCCACTACCCGCGCCACTTGCGGGTCCGGGTAGCTGCCGGCCACCAGCGCACGCCGGGCAGCATTGGCGCGGTTGGCCGAGAGTTCCCAGTTGCCGAAATCACCCTGGCCCGCGTAGGGCTTGGCGTCGGTATGCCCGCTGATGCTGATCTTGTTCGGCACCGCCTTGATGGTGTCAGCCATGGCCAGCAGGATGTCTTCAAAGTACGGCTTCAACCGCGCACTGCCAGAGTCGAACATCGGCCGGTTGGCCGCATCGGTAATCTGGATGCGCAGCCCCTCGGGGGTGATCTCGAAGGAAATCTGGTCCTTGAACTTCAGCAACTGTGGGTTTTCTTCAACCTTGTTCTGCAATTCCTGCAGCAACAGTTCCAGTCGCTCCTGTTCGACCTGCTCGGCCATGGATTCGACAGTGTCGCGCTCGATCGGGATTTTTTCCTGAGGCGATTCAGTTTGCACTTCCGGGTTGATGGTGCGCTCGGGCGCCAGTTCCGGCGAGCCGCCCAGGTCAATGACAAACGGCGTACCGCTTTCCGAAAAGCCAATCGGGTCCTTGAAGTAGCCGGCGATGGCGATTTTCTGTTCTGGCGTAGCGGTGGACATCAGCCACAACACCAGGAAGAACGCCATCATCGCCGTGGCAAAGTCGGCGAAGGCGATTTTCCAGGCGCCGCCATGGTGCCCCGCAGCGAAGCGCTTGACGCGCTTGATGATGATCGGCTGGTTGTTTTCCATGGCTTAGCGACCGCGAACCGCTTGTTCCAGCTCGGAGAAACTTGGGCGGTGTTTCGGGTACAACACCTTGCGCCCGAACTCCACGGCCAGCGACGGCGGCATGCCCGACGCCGATGCCACCAGGCACGCCTTGATCGCTTCGTAGAGGTTGATCTCTTCCCTGGCATCGTGGGCCAGGGAGGTGGCGAGCGGGCCGAAGAAACCATAGGCGGCGAGAATACCGAAGAAGGTGCCCACCAGCGCCGCACCTACGTGCATGCCGATGGCCGCCTGATCGCCCTCGCCCAGGGACGCCATGGTCACCACGATCCCCAGTACCGCCGCGACAATACCAAAACCGGGCATGCCGTCGGCAATGCCGGTCACGGCGTGGGAAGGATGCTCCAGCTCTTCCTTGAGGCTGAACAACTCCATGTCGAACAGGCCTTCCAGCTCGTGAGGCGCCATGTTGCCGGAGGACATGATGCGCAGGTAATCACAGATATACGCGGTCATGCGCTCGTCTTTGAGCACGGCCGGGTACTTGGCAAAAATCGGGCTGGCCGCGGCGTCTTCGATATCGCCTTCGATCGCCATCATGCCTTCGCGGCGGCTTTTGTTGAGGATCTCGTAGATCAGCCCCAGCACTTCCAGATAAAACGTGTGGGAGAAGCGCGAACTGAACATGCCCAGGGACTTCTTGACCACGTGCATGGTCATATAGCCTGGGTTGGCCTGCAAAAATGCGCCGAACGCGGCACCGCCGATAATCAGCACTTCGAAAGGCTGGATCAGTGCGGCGATTTTACCGTGGGAGAGGACGTACCCTCCGAGCACACTTGCGATGACGACAATGATGCCGATAATTTTAGCCATAGGAGAGGGGTACTTGCGCCGTCGGGTTCATGGACATATGGGGTGCAGCAGAAAACTCTTGTTCTACTTATCGGCAAAACTGCGCCAGACTATAGCCCGTTAAGGCGAAAAGCCAATTCGGCCCGTTCCGGGCGTGTTGAACGCAAGTGATGATCGCGCCCCAATCATGGCAATTGAAACGACAGTCCCAACAAACCGCCCCACTACCCTCGCCGCTTGGATCAAGTGCCTGGACGACGTGCTGCTGCCCGTGCCCCAGGCCAGCCATGAACGCGTGTGCAAAGCCATTCGCGATAGCCGCAGTTCATTGCGAGATATTGCTGAGTTGATGCAAAACAGTCCGGCCCTGGTGCTGAGTGTGATGCGCGAAGCCAACAGCCAAGCCCACGGCAGCCTGGCCGAACCTGCAGAAAACCTTGAAGTCGCACTTAACCGTCTTGGCCTCAAACGTGCCGAAGAGTTGTTGGCGCGCCTGCCTTCGGTACCCGCCCGGGAAATCCCCGTGGCCTTGCGTCAGCTGTTGCTGATCAGCCAGCACGCATCCCAGCAAGCCAACGGTTTGTTCGGCAGTCGCCTGGCGCGGCTGTGGCAGGACATCCACTGGGGCAGCCTGCTGTTTCTGTCGCCGCTGTGGCCGATGGCCGTCGCCTACCCCAAGCTCCTGGAGGAGTGGGAGTTGCGGGTGATCCATAAAGGCCAATCGGCGCGCCAGGTCGAGCAACAGCTGTTCGGCGTGCGTTTGCTTGACCTGTGCCTGGGCTTGACCGAAGCCTGGCACCTGCCGATCTGGGTTTCACAGGGCTACAAGTTGCTGTTGGCCGAGCAACGCCTGCTGGTCAAGGCGCTGCACATTGCCCGTCAAGACGATGCCCTGCGCCACCAGCAATTGCTCGATGCCGAGCCCAACCTGCGACGCTGGCTGAACCAGCCGGCCAACACCGTGTTGCTGGCCAACGGCCTGGCGATGTCGGCCCAGGAATCCTGGACCTGCCCGCACACTGAGCGCTGGCAATACCTGACGGCGCTGTACCTGCAAACGCCGTTGAGCGATGTGCAACAGCAAGCCCACCAACAAGCGGTGACCAGTGCTCGTACCACCTTGATGCCCGACCTCTGGCACCCGGCGCTGTCGCTGATCTGGCCGTGGCACGTACAGAAAGTCCATCGCGGCTTGCTGCCGGCACCACCGCCCACTGCCGAAGCCTTGGCCGTGTGGCGCACGCGTTGCACCGAGTTGCTGGTGGAGCCGAGCCGCTTTGCCAACGCCATGCACCTGACCACTTGCGCCAAGGAAGCCCTGGTCGCCAGTGGCATGCAGCGGGTACTGATATTCATGGCAGATCGCGCCTTGAGCACCTTGCGTGTACACCAGGCCGACGGCCTGCCCAAGGACGCGGCTCACCTGAGCCTGGATGTGGTCAATAGCACACTGCTGCAACGCCTGCTGGAAAAGTCCGCCCAGGTACGCCTGAACCCCGACAACCATGCGCAGTTTTCCGCATTGCTGCCACCAATCCTGCGTCGTCTATTTATTGGCGAGCACTTGCTGTTGCGCTCACTGAGCTGCAACGGTCGCGTGGTCATGCTGATCGTGGCGGACCAAGGCGGCGGGCCGTTCTCGGAAACCACCGTGCAGGCGTTCGGCAAAACCGCCCAATGCATCGAGAAAGCCCTGCACAGCTTTACCAACCGCAGCGCCTGATGCTTGCGCTACAATCACCGGCCTTTATCGCCAACATTTGTGCCCAGGAGACCTCACATGCCTGACTTCTCTGGCTTGCCGCTGGTGATCGAATCCGCCGACCTGTTGGGTCGCCTCGATTCCAAGCACTTGATACTGGTAGACCTCACCAGTGTCGCCCGCTACGCCGAAGGGCATATCCCCGGCGCGCACTTCGTTGACCCCAAGCGCACCCAACTGGGACAGCCACCGGCACCCGGCCTGCTACCAAGCAAGGCCGACCTGGAAAAACTGTTCGGCGAACTGGGCCACACCCCGGACGCCACCTATGTGGTCTATGACGACGAAGGCGGCGGTTGGGCCGGGCGTTTTATCTGGATGCTCGACGTGATCGGCCACCAGAAATATCACTACCTCGACGGTGGCCTGCTGGCTTGGCTGGAGGAAGGGCACCCGCTTTCCACCGATGCGCCCCCAGCAGCCGGCGGCCCGGTCAGCCTTACGCTGCACGACGGCCCCACAGCCACCCGCGAATACCTGCAAAGCCGCCTCGGCGCGGCCGACCTGGGGATCTGGGACGCTCGTGGCCCGCTGGAGTATTCCGGCGAGAAAGTGCTCGCAGCCAAGGGCGGCCACATTCCCGGCGCGGTGAACTTCGAATGGACCGCCGGCATGGACAAGGCGCGCAGCCTGCGTATCCGCCGTGACATGCCGCAAATCCTCGAAGACCTCGGGCTGACCAAAGACAAAGAAATCATCACCCACTGCCAGACTCACCACCGCTCTGGCTTCACCTACCTGGTGGCCAAGGCGCTCGGTTATCCGCGAGTCAAAGGTTATGCCGGTTCCTGGGGCGAATGGGGCAACCACCCCGACACCCCCGTTGAGATTTAAGGTTTAAGGACAGTTATGAAAAAGCAGTTGTTTATCCTCAGCCAGTACTTGCTGCCGCATCACTTGCTGTCGCGCCTGGCCGGCTGTATCGCCGAGTGCCGCGTGCGCTGGTTCAAGAACGCCTTCACTGCCTGGTTCGCCAAGCGCTACCAGGTGGACATGTCCCAGGCCCTGGTGGAAGACCTGACCGCCTACGAGCACTTCAACGCCTTCTTCACCCGCGCGCTGAAAGACGGCGCCCGTCCGTTAGATCCAACCCCAGGCGCAGTGCTGAGCCCTGCCGATGGCGCGGTCAGCCAGCTAGGCCCGATCGAACATGGTCGTATCTTCCAGGCCAAGGGCCACAGCTTCAGCGTGCTGGAACTGCTCGGTGGCGATGCGGCAATGGCTGCGCCGTTCATGGGCGGGGACTTCGCGACTATTTACCTGTCGCCCAAGGACTACCACCGGGTGCACATGCCACTGGCCGGTACCCTGCGCGAGATGGTGTATGTGCCAGGGCGGATTTTCTCGGTCAACCAGACCACCGCCGAAAACGTGCCGGAACTGTTCGCCCGTAACGAACGCGTTGTTTGCTTGTTCGACACCGAACGCGGCCCGATGGCCGTGGTGTTGGTAGGTGCGATGATCGTTGCGTCAATTGAAACCGTGTGGGCCGGTTTGGTGACGCCGCCGAAACGCGAGCTGAAAACCTTCCGCTACGACGAAGCGGCCCGCGCGCCGATTCATCTGGAGAAAGGTGCGGAACTGGGTCGCTTCAAACTGGGATCGACCGCCATCGTGTTGTTCGGGCCGGACCAGGTGAAGTGGGCTGAAGAACTGGCAGCGGGTACGCCGGTGCAGATGGGCCAGGGCATCGCCGCTGCTAAAGCCTGATATTGCAGTTGATCGTTCCCACGCTCCGCGTGGGAATGCAGCCCGAGGCGCTCTGCGCCCAAAGCGTGACGCAGAGCGTCACTGGAGGCGCTCCCACGCGGAGCGTGGGAACGATCAGTGACAGTGAGATCGGCTTATAGCTGACCGTCGCGGTCACGCAAGCCCAGCAGATACAACACGCCATCCAACCCCAAGGTCGAAATCGCCTGCTTGGCTGACTGCTTGACCAACGGTTTGGCGCGAAAGGCCACGCCCAACCCGGCAATCGCCAGCATCGGCAAGTCATTGGCGCCGTCGCCGACCGCAATGGTCTGCTCCAGGCGCAAGCCTTCCTTATGGGCCAATTCCTTGAGCAGGTCGGCCTTGCGCTGGGCGTCGACAATCGGCTCCACCGCGACGCCAGTCACTTTGCCATCCACCACTTCCAGCTCGTTGGCGAATACATAGTCAATGCCCAGCTTGGCCTGCAACTGCTTGGCAAAGTAAGTGAAGCCGCCGGACAGGATGGCGGTCTTGTAGCCCAGGCGCTTGAGTTCGGCGAACAGGGTTTCGGCGCCTTCAGTCAGGCGCAGCGACGCGCCGATCGAATCCAGCACGCCAACGTCCAAGCCTTTGAGCAGCGCCAGACGCTCCTTGAAGCTGGCACGAAAATCCAGCTCGCCGGCCATCGCGCGCTCGGTAATCTCCGAGACTTGCTCGCCCACACCGGCCGCCTTGGCCAGCTCGTCGATGACTTCGGCTTCGATCAAGGTGGAGTCCATGTCGAACACCGCCAAGCGGCGGTTGCGACGGAACAGGGAGTCTTCCTGGAAGGCGATATCGACATTCAGTTCCTGGGCCACGCTCAGGAAATCGGCGCGTAGCGCTTGCGCGTCAGCCGGTTCACCGCGCACAGAGAACTCGATGCAGCCCTTGCCTTTGTCAGCCGGAGTGTCCAAGGGCATGCGACCCGACAGACGGTCGATATGGTCGATATTCAATCCGTATTGCGCAGTGATTGAACTAACGCGCTGCAACTGCTCAGCCGTTACCTTGCGGGTCAACAGGGTGACGATATGGCGCTTTTTACCCTGGCCTTCGACCCAGTGCTGGTAGTCAGCTTCGGACACCGGGGTGAAACGTACCTGTTGATCGAGCTTATACGCCGTAAACAGGATGTCCTTGAGTACCGAGGAGGCCTGTTCGGTGCTGGGGATCTCCACCAAGATGCCGAACGACAAGGTGTCGTGGATCACCGCCTGGCCGATGTCGAGAATGTTCACACCACCCTGGGCCAGGACGCCGGTAATGGCTGCGGTGAGACCCGGCCGGTCTTCACCCGTGATGTTGATCAGGACAATTTCGCGCAAAGCGCACCCCCAGGCTGGAAAAAAACCGCATTCTACCCACTTTCAGTGACCATCGGGCACAGCCAGCGCTTTGCCGGCCATGGGCCTGTCGCTATACTGCGCGTCAACTTCACGGACCAAGAGCCGAGCGCAAGTGAACCGGCCCACGCCAGTAAAAACCGATAACTTCTTCCTGCTGATCTTCCGGGCACTGCGCCATCGCCGTGTACCGATTGCATTGCGCATCGCCAGCCATAACGTGATCCTGGTCGCTCTGGCCCTGGTGATCTACGCCTGCGTGATGGGTTTGCAGTTCAAGCAGGCCATGCACGAGCAAGCTGACGCCCTGGGCGCGAGCCTGACAACCCAGACTGCCACTTCGGCGACTGAGTTGTTGGTGTCCAACGACATCCTCAGCCTCAACGTGTTGCTCAACAACCTGACCAAGAACCCGCTCGTGGCCCACGCCGCTATCTATAGCGTGGACAACCGGATCATGGCCGAGGCCGGGCAACGCCCGAAAAACGGTCTGCTCGGTGAGGCCGAAGGCCTGTATCAGAGTAATATTACGTTCCAGGACGTGAAGGCCGGCCAACTGCGTATCAGCCTTGATATGCAACAGTTCCAGCAGCCGATGACCATCAGCCTGCAAAGCATGGGCATTCTGAGCGCGATCCTACTGGCCTTGGCCCTGGCCTTGAGCCTGCGCCTGGGCCGGCATATCTCCACACCGTTGATGCAACTGCGCATCTGGCTGCGGGATATCGACGAACACACCCCGGCCACCGATCGCCAGGACGAAATCGGCGACCTCGCGCGTCAGCTCCACGCCAGCTTTGCCCCGGAGCCAAAAGCGCCTGAAGTCGAGCCCGAGCCTGAGTACGACGACACCGAGGACTACAATGACGAGCCTGAGTTTGAAGTGCGCGACCTGCGCGACCCAGGCTTCGACGAAAGCGCCCCGGTGGCCGGCCTCAAGCCTGCGCCGCGCCATGTGATCAAGGCCGAGGAAGACGAGCTGGACGACGAAGACCCGTTCGCCGACCTGCGCGACACCTCGGCAGCCGCCCCAGTCGCTGCGCCCAAACCCGTTGCGGTCAAGAACGCCGAGCCACAGCACAGTGCCGTACTCGCCGTGCAACTGGGCGCCCAGGAGCAACTGCGCCGCCTGCCCCGTGCCCGCCTGACCGAACTGCTCGAACGCTACCGCGACTGCCTCGACCAGGCCGCTTCGCTCTACCAGAGCGAACTGCACACCCTGAACGATGGCAGCACGCTGATGCTGTTCCACAGCGAAGACAGCGGCGAGGACTACCTGACCAATGCCATCTGCTGCGGCGAGCTGTTGCGCGCCCTGGGCCATGCCCTGCAGATCGAAGTAGCCGACAGCGGCATTACCCTGCAACTGCAGCTGGGTCTAACCGTGGGTGACGACCTGTTTGGCATCAGCCAGATCGACCTGCTGCTGACCGAAATCGCCCAGGATGCTCTGGCCTTGTCCCAGCACAGCCGTAACCTCCTGCTGGTGGAGCGCAAGATCAGCGAAGACACGCTGATCCGCCAACGCGCACGTATCCGCCCGATTGCCAGCCCTGAAGGGGCCAGTTGTGTGGAGCGGTTGATGGAGCCGTATCCGTCGATGCTGGAGCGTCAGTTGGCGCGGATGCATGAGACCCGCAACAAGGGTTGACTCCAAGACTCATGCATTGATGATCGCAAGCCCGCAGAGAACGAACACCTGCGGGCTTTCTAGTACTATTTGATTTTCTTGCTATCCACGACATTAATGGTTCGGCGTGGAATCCAGCCTGACCTGACCTGGTCCAAAAGCTGATACCCACTCATTTTAAAGTTGGACCCGACGGGTAGCGGCCTTTCTATCTGGACAGACCATTGTCCAAAACCATCGACAACCGCGTACCCAAGTGGAATTCCGGGCCTGTTCTCCTGATTCAACTCAACCACGGCCCCCACAACGCCACTGCCTTTTACAAGAGGCTGGCGGCCAACGGTCTGGTTTTCGGCAGGGGTTTCGATAACCGGAGCATCGGGAACCTGCACTACCTGGAAGGTCCTATTCGCCAACCAGCGGGCGATTTTACCGTCAAGCTGCTGATAGCCCGTCATGACAAAGGAGTTTGTGACCGGCAGAGGCTGATCAACCTGCACCGACCAGCGTCCATAGCCATCGACAGTGGTGGTCGCCAAGGCGTTATACGGGTCACCCGATTTGAGCAACACGACGGTCGCGCCCGCAATACCACTACCTGACACAACTGGCCGACGTCCTGTTTTCACACCTTGTGCAGGGGTTTCGATAATCGCCAGATCGGGAGCATCGACAACCTGGATAGTTCTATTGGCCAACCAACCGGATCTTTTCCCCTCAATCGACTGATATCCAGTCATGGTAAAGGCTGGTGGGCTTATCGGCAGCGGATTATCAACCTGCGTGGCCCATCGCCCATAACCATCGACGGTAGTAGTGGCTAAAATATTTTCAGGTTTGTACGACTGCATCAACACAACAGTAGCACCTGCTACACCCGTACCTGTCACAAAAGGCCGGCGGCCCGTTCTGACGCTTTGGGCCGGCGTTTGGATAATCGCCGGATCAGGTACATTAACAACCTTGAGTGTCCTGTTCGCCAGCCAACCCGAACGTTTTCCATCAAGGGTTTGATAGCCGGTCATGGTAAAGGCGGGTGGACTTATCGGTAGAGGGCGCTCTATGCGCACTGACCAGCGGCCATAGCCATCGACCCTAGTAGTGGCCAGCGGATTGTAAGGATCGTTGGATTTAAGCAACATCACAGTAGCACCAGGAACACCGGTACCTGACACTTGCGGCAGGCGGCCAACTTCGACATTTTGGGCGGGGGTCTCGATTATTGCCGCAGGCACGCTCAGTTCAGCCACCTTGAAGCTGCGATTGCCAGATAACACCGAGGTTCTTCCCCCAAAAGTTTGTCGGGCAGTATAAGAATAACTGCCAACATCATGCACTGACAGCGAGTACACCGACCAGTTGCCGTTGCCATCAGCAATGGCTGTGCCCACGACTTCCTCGGGCTTGGAAGCATTTACTATTTCAATACGTGCGCCAGGCCAGGCAGTGCCGGCAAATACTGGCTGTTTACCGGTGCTGGCCCCCTCGAGAGGGACCGCAATGACGGGAGCGGGGACCGTGGTTGTACAGTAAGGAAAACCCGCCCCATCAAGCGCGACCGCGACTATCGCCTCGTCCGGCCCGGCGCTGCACACAAGCACTTTAACCTTGCCGGAAGAGTCCTCAAATGTCTGCCCCGTAAGTAAGGTAGGATCGTTGGTTCTTGGCGTCTCTGGCGTGGCATCAATCTGCACATTCTGCACGCCTTGCTCCCTCGCATAACGCATCCACACGCCATTGACCCGGTTGTCATTCTCCGGAAAGTTATCAAAGACCGTAGGTTTCCTGTATTCGAGCGACAACAACGGGTAGTAGGCCCCACCGGGCGAATGGGTTTCAGGGATCTTGATCAGGTACAGCTGCGGGCCTTCGCGTCCCAACACCTTCAAACTGTAAAGGCCGGTGCGCGTGATAGTCGTCGCCTGGCCATCATCCAGCCAGCCGGCATAGCGGCGGCTGACCGCAGGATAAAGCGTGCCACCACCTGACACTGAGTCACCAGTGTCTCCATACTCAACGTAAGTGCAATCAACAGGCGCACTCACAGACGCGCCATTGCGGGGGCAGCCTATGAGGCTTCCCCCATGACGAAAGCCTAAATTATGACCAAGCTCGTGCTTGTAAACATGCGGTGAGCCTGCCTTGCCAAACACTCCAACATGCCTACCGGGGGTAAAGGCCAAGGCGCCACCGCCACAGTTAACGATGTTAATTTCATAGTCGAAATCATCGGGATTAAGGCCATTCTTTTCGGCAGTCTTGCGACCCTCCGCGATAGACGTGGACATAGAGCATCCCTCAGGCTTCGGTCCAGACGTCGCCTCCACTACCCGCCCCTCCAACTTCAGCTTTCCACCGGACGCAGCCAGAATATAAGAGCGTAATGAATTAGGATCAGTAGACAGCGTATGCAACTCCACCTGATCCCTGTCCAACACTCGCTCTCCCTGCCAATGGGTTACCGTGACCAGCATCCTCTTGGTGCCCGTCACAGGGCGGATTATCTGACTCAAGCTTGACAGTTCACCTTCGGCGGGCGGAAGTTCATCATTTTCAAGGCCGCCAAATTCACGATTAACTTCATGGCTACAGCCCATGAGAGCAACACTTAATGCACTACAAAAAAACCAAGCGAGGAAGATCGATATTTTTTTCATGAGTTCAGTACCTTAAGAGATAGGACTGAAATCACACTAGAGACCTTATGCGCAGCTGGATACTGTCAGAATTAACAGGTACGCAGAATTAGGCGCTGGCGTTTTACAGCAGGCATGAAAAAGCCCGCGGGCTTGGCGGGCTTTTTCAAAAATAAATTTCAGATCAGAACCTGAACACTTCCAGATCCGTACGAATCGGCGTGGCCATCGGCATCTTCGGCTTTTCCGGGGCCGCAGGCTTGGCCTGGGCGGGGGCCTGTTTACGCGGCTGCGCTTCGGCAATCGGCGGCTGGTTGGCCAGTGGTTTGAGCGCCACCGACAACTGCTGTGCCAAGTGCTGCAACAGCACACCCTGGGCCTGGACCTGGGAGGCAGTGGTGCCGGCGTGTTCTTCCTGCAGGTGCACAATGCGGTTGTCCCGCACTTGCCCGCGACGGTCGATCAGGCGCCACTGTGCATCCAGGATCGCCGGTTGCGACTTGCCGGAATCCAGACGCGTAATGGTCAGCAACACCTGTACATCCGGGGTGAACCCGGAGGGTCCCGGCGCCAGGACCACTCGCTGGCTGTCTAACTGGCCGGCGACCTGACGCAACATCAACTGGTTGATATCCGACGACAGGCTACCGGCCCAACGACCATCTGTGGAACCTTGCAGGCTGCCGTCGTTCTGACGTTGAAGCAGGGTTTCGCGTTGCAGGTAATCGGCAACGACTACCGGCCCCAGCAATACTGCCATGCCAGCGGTTTGGGCTGGCTGAGCCGGACTTCCGCTGTCCAGCTGGTACAGCGACACCGGTTGATGTGTGCTGCAACCCGCCAACCCCAAAAGGCCAGCGAGCATCAAAAATAGAGGAAGGCGTGGAGCAGTCATCATCCCATCCAAGTGGCTGCCACAAGGCGAACCACAATGTAATACTAAAAATAACCTGAACACGCTCGGCCACGCCGGCGCTGGAAAGGCCATATCATCCGTGAATATGCGCCATGACTCCAGCGCGAAAGCATCGATCTACGCGTTAAATCGTAGATCGAGGCCTCTAGTACCGCTTAAACCGGCGTTTCGACCAGCAAGGCATCCACTCGCTGGAAGCCTCGTGGCAGTTTGTTACCTCGCCGGCCACGCTCACCCTTGTAGTGTTCAAGGTCGTCAGGGCGCAATGACAACGTGCGCTTGCCGGCCTGGAGCACCAGGGTAGAGCCTTCCGGGACCACGGCGATGTCAGTCACATACTCCTCGCGACTGGCCACCCGGTCACCGGGAATCCCGATGATCTTGTTGCCTTTACCCTTGCCCAACTGCGGCAAGTCGCTGATCTTGAACACCAGCAAGCGCCCTTCGGTGGTCACCGACGCCAGCCAGTTGCTTTCACGATCCTCCACCGGCCTCGGCAGAATCACCTTGGCGTTGTTCGGTAGGCTCAACAGCGCCTTGCCCGCCTTGTTCTTGGCCTGCAGGTCTTCACCCTTGACCACGAAACCGTAACCGGCGTCGGAGGCGATGACATACAGCGAATCATCGTCCGGCAACAGCACGCACTCGAAATTCGCCCCCGGCGGCGGCGTGAGGCGCCCGGTCAACGGCTCGCCCTGCCCCCGTGCAGACGGCAGGGTGTGGGCCGGCACCGAATAACTGCGCCCGGTCGAGTCGATAAACACCGCAAACTGATTGGAACGCCCGGCGGCAGCGGTCTTGAAGCCATCACCGGCTTTGTACGAAAGGCCGGTGGCGTCAATATCATGCCCTTTGGCGGAGCGAACCCAACCCTTTTCCGACAGAACGACGGTAATTTTCTCGTTGGGCAACAGCTCGGTTTCGGTCAGGGCCTTGGCTTCAGCGCGCTCGACGATAGGCGAGCGACGGTCATCGCCATAGGTTTCCGCATCTTTGAGCAGTTCGCTACGCACCAGCTTCTTGAGCTTGGCTTCGCTGCCCAGCAGGGCTTGCAGCTTGGCTTGCTCCTTGAGCAGTGCATCCTGCTCGTCGCGCAGTTTCATTTCTTCCAGGCGTGCCAACTGGCGCAAGCGGGTGTCGAGGATGTAGTCCGCCTGGATCTCGCTCAGCTCGAAACGCGCGATCAGCTCGGCCTTCGGATGCTCGGCGGTACGGATGATATGGATCACTTCATCCAGGTTGAGGTAGGCGATCAGCAAGCCGTCCAACAGGTGCAAGCGGCGCTCAACCTTGTCGAGGCGAAATTGCAGGCGGCGGCGCACGGTTTGTACGCGAAACTCTAGCCACTCCACCAGCAGGTTGCGCAGGTTCTTCAACTGCGGCTTGCCGTCCAGGCCGATGATGTTGACGTTGACCCGGTAGCTGGACTCCAGGTCGGTGCTGGCAAACAAATGCTGCATCAACACTTCATGATCCACCCGGCTGTTGGTCGGGATGATCACGATACGGCACGGGTTCTCATGGTCGGACTCGTCACGCAGGTCGGCCACTTGCGGCAATTTCGACGGCTTGGCCTGCATCAACGCGGCGATCTGCTCCAGCACCTTGGCACCCGATACCTGGTGCGGCAGCGCGGTCACAATAATGTCGCCGTCCTCAATGTGGTACACGGCACGCATACGCACCGAGCCCTTGCCCGTTTCGTACATCCTCAGCAGGTCGGCGCGCGGCGTGATGATCTCTGCTTCGGTCGGGTAATCCGGGCCCTGGATATGCTCGCAGAGCTGCTCGACCGTAGCCTTGGGCTCATCGAGCAAGCGCACGCAGGCGGTGGCGACTTCGCGCAGGTTGTGCGGCGGCACGTCGGTGGCCATGCCGACCGCGATACCGGTGGTGCCATTGAGCAGGATATTCGGCAAACGCGCCGGCAACACCAGGGGTTCGTCAAGGGTGCCGTCAAAGTTCGGCCCCCAGTCGGCAGTGCCCTGGCCCAGCTCGCTGAGCAGCACTTCGGAATAACGCGACAGCCGCGCCTCGGTGTAACGCATGGCGGCGAAGGATTTGGGGTCATCCGGTGCCCCCCAGTTACCCTGGCCGTCCACCAGGGTATAGCGGTAGCTGAACGGCTGGGCCATCAGCACCATGGCTTCATAGCACGCCGAGTCGCCGTGAGGGTGGAACTTACCCAGCACGTCACCGACGGTACGCGCCGACTTCTTGTGCTTGGAATCGGCGTCCAGGCCCAACTCACTCATGGCGTAGATGATGCGCCGTTGCACGGGCTTCAGGCCGTCGCCGATATGCGGCAAGGCACGGTCCATGATCACGTACATGGAGTAGTTGAGGTAGGCATTTTCGGTGAATTCAGCCAGCGACCGGCGTTCTACGCCATCTAAGCTGTCTGCGAGGATGTCACTCATGCGGGCCTCATCATGGGGTAAGGCGCAGCGGAACTGCCGCTGCGCTGATTCAATTCAAAAAAATCTCGACTCATGGCTGGGCACTCCAGCCGCCATCCGGAGCGGCAAAACGATAGACCATCGGACGTTTTTCACCATCGTCACGCGGGCCGAAATTGTTATCGATCCCGACCCAGGCACCGTCGGCATCCACCAACAGGGCCTCAGCCAGGCCATACGACTGTGGGTAACGTCGCTGTGGCGTCAGGGTTTCGTCGGCAAACGACCAGCACAGCTCAACCTTGGCCGTGAGCGGGTCGCGCCGGCAGATCTGAAACGCATTACGCTCCAGGGTAAACAGCTTGCCGTTGAACAGCGACAAGTCGGCAAAGTCCTTGGACACGGCCTTGGCGTTGGGGAACTGCGCCGGCTGCACTTCCTGGCCGGCCTCGCTCAACAATACACAACGACCATCGCAATCCCATACGCTCTGCCCACGCTTGATCGAGACCAGGCCACGGCGTTCACGCTCGGCAGCCAGCCAGATCTGATTGCCTTCAGGGTTTACCGCCAGGCCTTCGAACAAGGCATTAAAGTGCAGCAACATGCCACTAGCCCTGGCTTCACGCACCATGCCCGGCGCGATTTTCAACCACTCCGGCGCGCCCGTCGCGGGCACCTGCAACACCGCGGCATGGGCTTCGCTGACAATGTAACGGTTGCCTGCGGTATCACAGCTGATGCCTTCAAAGTCCAGGTCACCACCACGTATGAACGAAGCGGCCTTGGTGCGCGAACGCAAGCCCCAAGGCAGGCCGGACTCGGGCACGGGCGGCACGTCGATCTTCAGCGCTTGCGCGCTCCACGTCGGCGCACGGGTATCCAGGCGGTAAATCTGGTCGTCATCGCGGTCCGAAACCGTCCACAGCTCGTTGCCACACAACGCCAGGCCCGACAGGTTCCCACCGCGCATGCCGTCAACCGGGTGTTCCGAGACCAGCTTGAGCTCTGCCACGCTGGCTGCGGCCACCTGGGTGACCGCCAGCCCGCTCAACATCAGGATCGCCAGGGCGAAGCCTGTGCGCATCAGCCCAGAACCTCGGCCAGGTTGCCTTTGGATTCAAGCCAGGTCTTGCGGTCGCCAGCGCGTTTCTTAGCCAGCAGCATGTCCATCATTTCCGAGGTAGCGGCGAAGTCTTCCAGGGTCAACTGCACCAGGCGCCGGGTGTTCGGGTCCATGGTGGTTTCGCGCAGTTGCGGCGGGTTCATCTCACCCAGGCCCTTGAATCGCGTGACCTGTGGCTTGCCGCGTTTCTTCTCGGCCACCAGGCGGTCGAGGATGCCATCGCGCTCGGCTTCGTCCAGAGCGTAGAAAATCTCCTTGCCCAGGTCGATGCGATACAGCGGCGGCATGGCGACGTAGACGTGACCGGCATCCACTAATGGGCGGAAGTGCTGCACAAACAACGCGCACAGCAAGGTAGCGATGTGCAGGCCGTCGGAGTCGGCGTCGGCGAGGATACAGATCTTGCCATAGCGCAGCTGGCTCATGTCCGCTGCACCCGGGTCGACCCCGATGGCCACGGCGATGTTGTGCACTTCCTGGCTGGCCAGCACTTCGCTGCCGTCGACTTCCCAGGTGTTGAGGATCTTGCCGCGCAGTGGCAGGATCGCCTGGAACTCCTTGTCCCGCGCTTGCTTGGCGGAACCGCCGGCGGAGTCACCTTCGACCAGGAACAGCTCGGAACGCATCGGGTCTTGCCCGGCGCAATCGGCCAGTTTGCCCGGCAGTGCCGGGCCCTGGGTGATGCGCTTGCGCTCGACCTTTTTGCTGGCCTTCAAGCGCCGGCCGGCGTTGTTGATCGCCAGCTCCGCCAGGGCCAGGCCCAGCTCGGGATGCTCGTTGAGCCACAGGCTGAAGGCGTCCTTGACCACGCCAGAGACAAACGCCGCTGCCTCGCGGGACGACAGGCGCTCCTTGGTCTGGCCGGAAAATTGCGGTTCCTGCATCTTCATCGACAGCACGAACGCGATGCGCTCCCACACGTCTTCCGGCGCCAGCTTGACGCCACGCGGCAACAGGCTGCGGTATTCGCAGAATTCACGCATGGCATCCAGCAAGCCTTGGCGCAAACCGTTGACGTGGGTGCCGCCCTGGGCCGTGGGGATCAGGTTGACGTAGCTTTCCTGCACGCTGTCGCCACCTTCGGGCAACCACAGCAGCGCCCAGTCCACCGCTTCTTTATTACCCGAAAGGCTGCCGCAGAACGGCTCGTTGGGCAGGCGTTCGAAGTCGCTGACCGAGTCTTCCAGGTAGGAACGCAGGCCGTCTTCGTAGTGCCACTCGACCTTCTCGCCGGTGCCTTTGTCTTCAAAGCTGACCAGCAGCCCCGGGCACAGCACGGCCTTGGCCTTGAGCACGTGCTTGAGGCGGCTGATGGAGAATTTGGGCGAATCGAAATACTTGGGGTCCGGCGCAAAGTACACGCTGGTGCCTGTGTTGCGCTTGCCAACGGTGCCGATCACTTCCAGGTCGGTGGCTTTGTAGCCATCGGCGAAGGTCATCTGGTACTCGTTGCCGTCGCGCTTGACCTTGACCCGCACCAGAGTCGACAGCGCGTTGACCACGGAAATACCCACACCGTGCAAACCGCCGGAGAACTGGTAGTTCTTGTTGGAGAACTTGCCGCCGGCATGGAGCTTGGTAAGGATCAGCTCGACGCCCGGCACACCCTCTTCGGGGTGAATGTCCACCGGCATGCCACGACCATCGTCGGACACTTCCAGGGAATGGTCGGCGTGAAGGATGACTTGCACCGACTTGGCGTGCCCGGCCAAGGCTTCGTCGACGCTGTTGTCGATGACTTCCTGGGCAAGGTGGTTCGGCCGACTGGTGTCGGTATACATGCCGGGGCGTTTGCGCACCGGGTCGAGGCCCGAGAGGACTTCGATGGCGTCGGCGTTATAAGAGCTAGCGCTGGGAGTGGCCATGGGGTCTCGTCGTGAGTCGTTCGATTAAAAAGTGACCTGCGATTTTCTACAGTGACGAAAAATCGAAGGATTGAAACTGATCTGCGCCAATGCCGGCAAAACACAACAGTGCCGGCAATTGCTGGGCGAACCCCTGGTAGCCATGGTCGCCACCGGCCTGGATGCGCAAGGCGCAGGCCCGGTAATACTGTTGGGCCAGGCGATAATCCAGGGTTTCGTCCCCGGTCTGCAACCACACCTGATAACGCGCGGCATCCTGGGGCGCCGGTACTTCCAGCTCGGCCAGGGCCGTGACGTGGTCCTGTGTCAATTCCCAGGTCTCATCGGTGTAGAGGTTCTTCTGGGTGCCCAGGTAACCGTCGAACATCCGATGGGGACTGACCGCCGGGTTGACCAGCAACGCCTTGAGACCATGGCGTTCTGCAAGATGGGTTGCATAGTAGCCGCCGAGTGAGCTGCCGACCAGCAGTGGCCGGCCCAGTTGCGCAATCGCTTGCTCCAATTGAAGAATCGCCTGACGAGGGTGGTGATGCAGCGCCGGTACACGTAGCTGGTCGGACAGGCCGAGGGTGCCCATCACAGTGGTCAACTGGCTGGCCTTGTTGGAAGCCGGCGCACTGTTGAAACCGTGGATATACAGGATCGAAGCGGACATGCCGGGCTCTCCGTGCTGGGGCCAAAGAGGCGCAGTTTACAGGGAATGCAGGCAGAAGCGGACCCAATGTGGGAGCTGGCTTGCCTGCGATGGCGGCGATTCAGTCAACGAGTCAGCGCCAGGTACACCGCCATCGCAGGCAAGCCAGCTCCCACCCTTTGATCAGTGTTTGCAGGTCTTAATAGCCGTTGCTGCCGTAATCGACGGTGAACGCAAAGCCCACCAAACGCTCCACCCCCGTCTCCAACCGTCCGTCGCCATGCAAGCGCAACCAGCGATAACCCGGCGCCTGCTCGCTGACCTGGAAATCCTCACTTCCCGGCGCGAACTGGATACAGGTGGACGGCGAAGCCAGCAACCGCACACCGTTGCGCTCGCCGTCGATTTCCTGATGCACATGGCCCCAAAGCAATGCCTTGGTCTGCGGGAAGCGCTCAAGCACGGCAAACAGCGCCTCGGGGTTGCGCAGGCCGATAGGCTCCATCCACGCACAACCGATGGGCACCGGATGATGGTGGAAACAAACCAGGTGATGGCGGTCCGGCGCTTCGCTCAAGGCCTGCGCCAGCCGTTGCAGTTGCTCGTCTTGCAAGTAGCCCGGCACCGAACCGGGTACCGCCGAATCCAGCAGGGTGATACGCCAGTTGCCGATATCCACCACCGGTTCGAGCAAATCACTGTGCATGGCAGCCTGGGCCATGACCTGCGGTTCGTCGTGGTTGCCGGGAATCCAGCGCGCCGGGGCGCCAAGGGGAGCGGTCAAATCGCGAAACTGCTGATAGGACGCCAGCGTGCCGTCCTGAGACAAGTCGCCGGTCGCCAGTATCAGGTCGATGGCCGGCTGTTGCGCACGCACCAGCTCGACCACCCGCTGCAGGCTTTCACGGGTATTCATGCCCAGCAACGTGGCGTCAGCGTCGGCGAACAGGTGGCTGTCGGACAACTGCACCAGCAACACGGCATCAGGATTCACGGCGGATACGCTCGGCAAGGCGCTCTCCCTGGCAACTACAGGAATGGACATTTGGCGCGATTATGCTGGGGCAGGACACAAAGAGGAAACCCAAGGAAGCAGGCACAGTTCACATCTACCGCACCACTTCAAACTCATGGCCCAAGGCCAGGCAGTGGCTGAGCCATTCGCCGAGGAACACATTGAGCTGTGCTTTCTCATCGGGCTGGTGCATGAACACATTCGGGTAAGGATAGATGCTGCGAAAGCGTCGTGCGTGCTCGGCACTGATCACTTCGGCCATACGCGCGTCGTGGTACACCTGTACTTCCAGTTGCGGCACCGGCAACCACGGCAGGCTGTGCTCCTGGCGCACCCGCAGGGTGGTGGTGTACGGGCAGGTCAGAATGACTTCCAGGGTCAGCACACCGAGCATCTGATCGCCATGGGTGACAGCAATGCGCCGCGCCTGCGGGGCGTGGCGCATGTCCGGGAGCAGGCGCATCAGCCGCGCATAGTTGGCCTCGCAGGCCGCTTGCAGCCCGATCAGGTCAACTCGATAACGTTCCCGTGCCTTTACTGCCATAACCCCCTCACTTCCGCGCGATTAAGCGCAAGCCATTGCAGGGCGATAATGCTGGCTGCGTTGGAAATCTTGCCATCGCGCACCGCCTGCAAGGCATCTTCGAATGCCCAGACGGTTACGCGGATGTCTTCTGCTTCTTCTTCCAATCCATGGACGCCACCCGCGCCCGAGCTGTCGCATCGGCCCAGGTACAGGTGGACAAATTCAGTACTGCCGCCCGGCGACGGGAAATACTTGGTGATCGGCCACAGCGCGGAGAATGTCAGCCCAGCTTCCTCCTCGGCCTCGCGGTGTGCAACCTCCTCGGGTTGCTCATCCTTGTCAATCAGGCCGGCGACCATCTCCACCAGCCAGGGGTTGTCGGCGCGGCCCATGGCGCCGACGCGGAACTGTTCGATCAACACCACCTCATCGCGCAGCGGGTCGTAGGGCAGCACGCACACGGCGTCATGACGCACGAACACCTCGCGGTTGATCACCCGGCTCATGCCGCCGTCGAATTTTTCGTGGCGCAGTTGCACGCGATCGAGCTTGTAGAAGCCTTTATAGGCATTGTCACGCTGAACAATCTCGATCTTGTTCGGCGTCGACTTCGCGATGTCCGTCATGGTGTCCCTCGTTAAGCTCGTGCAATGGGCGCCATCCTAACGCGCCGACGCCCGTTGATGCAGCCCCTTTGCGGTTGCCGGGAGAGGCGGCGAGCGTCAAACTCGCTGCAATCAGTTTAGTGGCGAACTGGCGGCCACGTTGGCAGTCCAAGCGCTACTCTTTTCGCTTTCCATCGATTTACGAAGGACACACATGTCGCTTTTAAAAATCGCCTCCGTGGCCTGTATTGCCTTGACCCTGGGTGCTTGCCAGAGCCTGTTCCAACCGGCCTATCTCAAGCCGCTGGACGTTACCACCGACAAATCGGAGCAGATCAAGCCCGGCTGTGACAGCCCGGCCTGCCCGCTGGTGAACATCGACACCGTGCATTTCCCCACCGAGCCACAACTCGACAGCCTGGTGGAACAGCGTTTGCTGCAAATGACCCGCACCACGCCTGGCGCCAGCGTACCGGCGAGCCTGAACGCCTACCGGAACACCTTCCTGCGTGAGTCGCCGGACCGCCATGGCATGTACTTGCAAGCCAAGGTACGTGACCAGCATGACGGACTGGTGATCGTTGAAGTGTCCAGTTACCTGGACACCGGCGTCGCCCACGGCGAGCCAGGCCGGGGGTTTATCAACTATTCACGGATTCTACATAAGGAACTGACCCTGGCCGACATGCTGTTGCCCGACCAGGAGCAGGCCTTCTGGAATACCGCGAAAGTTGCCCACAACAGTTGGTTGATCGGCACCAAGATGGACCGCGATCCGGAGTTCGTGAAGAGCTGGCCATTCCAGAAAACCCCGAACGTGGCCCTGACCAGCGGCGGTGTGGTGCTCAAGTACAACGTCAGCACCATCGCCCCTTACGCACAGGGGCTGATCGAAATCACCCTGCCCTATACGCGCCTCACCGGCGTGATCAAGCCTGAGCTGGTGCCCGCACGCCGTTGATCGGTTGGTGGTTCAAGGGTGTTATTGCAGAGGGAGATTGGGTGTTCGTCGGATCGCTATCGCGGGCAAGCCCGACTCCCACAGGGGACCGGCTGTGAACACAAAATCTGTGTACCACTCGGCCAACTGTGGGAGCCGGGCTTGCCCGCGATGACGGCGGTGCAGACACCGCCGCCTAGGGATCAGACCTTCTTGTAGAGCTGGCTACCTTCCTGCTTGAACCGCTCAGCCTGCTCGGCCAAGCCCTTGGCCACGTCCACATCCACCGCATCGATGCGCTGGTTGGCCGCGTACTCACGCACCTCATGGGTGACCTTCATCGAGCAGAATTTAGGCCCACACATGGAGCAGAAATGCGCGACCTTGGCCGATTCCTTGGGCAACGTCTCGTCGTGGAATGCCCGTGCGGTATCCGGGTCCAGGCCGAGGTTGAACTGGTCTTCCCAGCGGAATTCGAAGCGCGCCTTGCTCAGGGCGTTATCGCGAATCTGCGCGCCAGGGTGGCCTTTGGCAAGGTCGGCCGCGTGGGCCGCAATCTTGTAGGTGATGATCCCGGTCTTCACGTCATCCTTGTTCGGCAGCCCCAAGTGCTCCTTGGGCGTGACGTAGCAGAGCATGGCGCAACCGAACCAGCCGATCATCGCCGCACCGATACCCGAGGTGATGTGGTCGTAGCCCGGCGCAATATCAGTGGTCAGCGGGCCGAGGGTGTAGAACGGCGCCTCGTCGCAGCACTCCAGCTGCTTGTCCATGTTCTCTTTGATCAGTTGCATCGGCACATGGCCGGGGCCTTCGATCATGGTTTGTACGTCGTGCTTCCAGGCGATCTTGGTCAGCTCGCCCAGAGTCTCCAGTTCACCGAATTGCGCAGCGTCGTTGGCATCGGCCACCGACCCCGGGCGCAGGCCATCCCCCAGGGAGAAGCTGACGTCATAGGCCTTCATGATTTCGCAGATCTCTTCGAAGTGCGTGTAGGCGAAGTTTTCCTTGTGATGGGCCAAGCACCACTTGGCCATGATCGCGCCGCCACGGCTGACAATGCCGGTGACGCGATTGGCGGTCAGCGGCACGTAGCGCAGCAGTACGCCGGCGTGAATGGTGAAGTAGTCCACGCCTTGCTCGGCCTGTTCGATCAGGGTGTCGCGGAACAGCTCCCAGGTCAGGTCTTCGGCAACGCCGTCGACTTTTTCCAGGGCCTGATAGATAGGCACGGTGCCGATCGGCACGGGCGAATTACGGATAATCCACTCGCGGGTTTCATGGATATGCTTGCCAGTGGACAGGTCCATGATGTTGTCCGAGCCCCAGCGAATGCCCCAGGTCATCTTCGCCACTTCTTCTTCAATGGACGAACCCAGGGCGCTGTTGCCGATGTTGCCGTTGATCTTCACCAGGAAGTTACGGCCGATAATCATCGGTTCCAGCTCGGTGTGGTTGATGTTGGCCGGGATGATTGCGCGGCCGCGAGCGATTTCTTCGCGCACGAACTCGGGCGTGATGATTTTCGGAATACTGGCGCCGAAGCTGTGCCCGGCATGTTGTTGCTTGAGCAGGCCGCTGGCGCGAGCTTCCTCAAGCTTCATGTTTTCGCGGATGGCCACGTATTCCATTTCTGGCGTGATGATGCCTTTGCGCGCGTAGTGCATCTGGCTGACGTTGGCGCCGGCCTTGGCCCGACGCGGGTTTTGCAGGTGGGCAAAGCGCAGGTAGGCCAGGTCGGGGTTATCCAGACGTTCCTGGCCGTAGCGTGAACTCAAGCAGGCCAGCCGCTCGGTGTCACCACGCTCTTCGATCCACGGCGAGCGCACATCGGCCAAGCCTTTGCGCACGTCGATGATGACATTGGGGTCGGTATAGGGGCCGGAGGTATCGTAGACCACTACAGGGGCGTTGATTTCGCCACCAAACTCAGTGGGGGTCACATCCAGGCTGATTTCACGCATCGGCACGCGAATATCCGGGCGGGAGCCCTGCACGTAGATTTTTTGCGAGCGGGTAAATGGCTGCACGGAGCCGGAGTCGACCTTGGCCGATTCACTCAGGTGCACGGTATTTTTTAGTTTTGTACTCATCACAGGCTCTCCAACTTATCCAGGCGGTGGATTTTTGTCGGAGCGAACCTGTGACGGACGGACGCACTGGAACCAGTGCTGTGCTTGGCGCACGAGGGCTGTTCGATTGTCGAACAACATCCCGGACGAAGCACAAGAGGACTCGCCGGGTGACGAGAAATCTTGTTCCCTACGCAGGCGCTAACCTGATCAGGTTCAACGGGATCCGGTATTTACCGATCTCAGCCTTCCAACAAGGCACCCCGACAAGAACGCGGCCAGTCTAGACCATGGCGTGGGCAAATTGCCAATAGCGGTGCATTCAGCGTGATGAATGGCGTGATCGTGGGATTGTTGTGTGACGGTACGGCCACTACACTCGGGCACGGCCTCAAGGCTTGACGCCAGGCATGGCCAGCCTTAGCCTTGGGCGCTGAATTATCACCGTAATATTCTTACTAGGGATCGCCTCATGCTGCGCAAACTCTCACTGGCTGTTGCCGTGTCTTGTGCGACCAACGGACTGGTCTGGGCAGCTGAAGCGCCCTTGTCCGCCAATACCGACCTGGTCAGCGTCTATCAGGAAGCGGCGAACAACAACGCCGACCTGGCCGCTGCCCGTGCGCAGTACGGCGCGCAAAAAGAAGTAGTGCCCCAGGCCCGCGCAGGTTTGCTGCCGAATCTGTCGGCCGGCGCCGACAGCAATAACGTACGTACCCAGATCGACCAACCGGCCGCCACGGCCAACCGTGACGCCCACTCCTGGCGGGCCACCCTGAGCCAGCCGCTGTTCCGTGCCGACCGCTGGTTCCAGCTGCAAGCCGCCCAAGCCGTTAACGAGCAAGCCTCGCTGCAACTGTCGGCCTCCGAGCAGAACCTGATTTTGCAAAGTGCCGAGAGCTACTTCGCCGTGCTGCGCGCCCAGGACAACCTGGCGTCGACCAAGGCCGAAGAAAATGCCTTCAAGCGCCAGCTCGACCAGTCCAACGAACGCTTCGATGTGGGCCTGTCGGACAAGACCGATGTGCTGCAATCCCAGGCCAGCTACGACACTGCCCGGGCCAACCGCATCCTGGCCCAGCGTCAGGTGGACGACGCTTTCGAAGCGCTGATCACCCTGACCAACCGCCAATACAACTCGATTCAGGGTATCGTCCACACGCTGCCGGTGCTGCCGCCGGCACCGAACGACGCCAAGGCCTGGGTCGAAACTGCCGGGCGTCAGAACCTTAACCTGCTCGCCAGCAATTACGCGGTAACCGCCGCTGAAGAAACCCTTCGGCAGCGCAAAGCCGGCCACTTGCCGACGCTCGATGCGGTTGCGCAATACGAAAAAGGCGACAACGACGCCCTGGGTTTCAGCAACCCGAATCAGTTGCCTATCCCGTACGGCGGCGATGTGTCGCAACGCACCGTCGGCCTGCGCTTGAACATCCCGATCTACAGCGGCGGCCTCACCAGTTCGCAAGTGCGCGAATCCTATTCGCGCCTCGACCAGACCGAGCAACAGCGCGAAGGCCTACGCCGCCAGGTAGTGGAAAACACCCGTAACCTGCACCGTGCAGTCAACACCGATGTGGAGCAGGTACAGGCACGCCGTCAGTCGATCATCTCCAACCAGAGCGCGGTGGAAGCCACGGAAATCGGCTATCAGGTGGGCACGCGCAACATCGTCGACGTACTGGATTCACAGCGCCAGTTGTACGCGTCGGTGCGCAACTACAACAACAGCCGCTACGACTACATCCTCGATAACCTGCGCTTGAAGCAGGCGGCAGGCACGCTCAACCCAGGGGATTTGCAGGATCTGGCGCGCTACCTCAAGGCCGACTACAACCCGGACAAAGACTTCCTGCCGCCGGACCTCGCCAAAGCCGCTGCCGAACAGCTCAAGGCCCGCCCCGGCTATTAAGCGCACCGCCGAACCCATGTGGGAGCTGGCTTGCCTGCGATGCAGACACCTCGGTATATCTGGTACACCGAGGTGATGCTATCGCAGGCAAGCCAGCTCCCACATTGGGTTGGTGTGGTCAGTGTTTGATCAGTTTGTCCAAGCCATCCAGTAAACGCTTTAACGCGCCCTGGTTGGCCTGCATCACCTTGAGCCCAGCCTGCGCCATCTTGCGTGCGTCCTGGGGCAACTCAAACAACTGTCGCACCGCTTCGGCCAGCCCATCGGCATCGTCCACCTCTCGCAAAGCCCCGGCGTCGCGCATCATCGCGGTGATGTCAAGGAAGTTGAAGACATGCGGGCCCATGATCAGCGGTTTACCCAGCGCCGCCGGTTCCAGCGGGTTGTGCCCGCCGGTCGGCACCAGGCTGCCACCGACAAATGCGCTGTCGGCCAGGGCGTAAAGAAACAGCAATTCGCCCATGGTGTCGCCAAGCAGCACCGCGGTTTGCTCGGTGACCGGCTCACCGCTGGAGCGACGCACGGTGGCAAACCCTTGCTGCACGCAGCGCTCAAACGTCGGGCCAAAGCGCTCCTGATGACGGGGCACCAGAATCAGCAGTGCATTGGGATAGTTCGCCAGCAACTGGCGATGAGCTGCCAGCACCACGTCGTCTTCACCTTCGTGGGTACTGGCGGCGATCCAGACCGGACGCTCGCTGGCGCCCCATTGTTCACGCAGGGCGGCGGCGCGGGCCGTCAACTGAGAGTCGATGCTCAGGTCGAACTTGATCGAGCCGGTCACTTCCACGGTTTCAGGCCGTGCGCCCAGGCCGCGAAAACGTTCGGCCTCTGTCTCGGTCTGTACCGCGAACAAGCTCATTTCTGCCAGCATCGGCGCCGTCAGCTTGGCAAATCGCGCATACCCCTTGGCCGAACGCGCCGACAGCCGCGCATTGGCCAGCGCCACCGGGATACCGCGCTGGGCGCAGGCATGGATATGGTTGGGCCACAGCTCGGTTTCCATGATCACCGCCAGCGTAGGCTGCACGCGGTCGAGAAAACGCTTGGCGGCGCAGGGCAAGTCGTACGGCAAATAGCAGTGCTGGATGCGCGGTTCGTTGGCAAATAGCGCCTGGATACGCTCGGAACCTGTGGGTGTCATGCAGGTGACAGTCATCGGCAGCTGTGGATAACGCTCCAATAAGCCGCGAATCATCGGGGCGGCGGCAATGCTTTCGCCGACCGACACCGCGTGCACCCAGATCCCGCCGGGCCGCATCACCGGCAAGCCATAGGAAAACCGCTCGCCCACCCGCTTGGCATAGGCCGGCGCTTTGCGCGCACGCAACCACAAGCGTAAAGCCACCAACGGCAGCGCCAGGTAAAACAGACAGCTGTAGAGAGTTCTATTCATGGCGGCGGAGTTTATCGGCTTTTTCAGTCGATCGCCTGCAAGCACTCGGCAAAACGTTTGGCCAAGAAGCGAGCGGCGGGCCCCAGGTGCTCGTCGCGGCGCCACACCAGTTCCACCACCAGGGCGGGCGGGGTCCATTCGCTGGCCAATTCGACCATCTGTTGCTGGTAGGTCGGGTATTGCACGATATGCCGAGGCAGCCAGGCCCAGCCCAGGCCACTCATCAGCCATTCGGCCAATACGTAGAAGCTGTCGGCGCGCCACACCAGGGGGCTGGCCGCCTCGCTGCCGGGGTAGACGCTGGTCTGGGTCGACATCAGCAACTGCCGAAACTGGGCCAGGTGTTGGCACGTCACGTACTGCTCCTTGGCCAACGGGTGATTGACTCCACACACCGTGACCATTTCCACACTGCCCACCACCCTTCGCTCCAGGGCTTCAGGAATCTGGTCGTGATAGAACAACAGCCCCAGGTCCGCCTTGCGCTCCACCAGCTTGCGCGCCACATCGCCCTGAGCCGCGCTGGACAACTGCACCTCCAGCAGCGGGTAGTGCACCGCCAGCGCCTCCAGGCTGTCGAGCACAGGCTGGAACAACATCGCCTCATCCTGGGCCAGGCGCAGGCAGGCCTCCTCGCCGCGGGTCAACGACAACGCCCGGCCCGTGAGGCGCTCACACTGGCGCAGCACCTCACGCGCTTCCTCCAACAATACACTGCCGGCCTCGGTCAGGCGCGGTTGCCGGCCGCTGCTACGTTCGAACAGGACAACGCCCAAGTCCGCCTCCAGCAGGGCAATGCCATTGCTGACCGCCGATTGCGCCTTGCGCTGCCCACGGGCCACGGCAGAAAACGAACGCTGCTCGGCGACGCTGACAAACAGCCGCATCTGCTCCAGATCCCAGTGCACGCTCATGGCTCAACCCATCTCAATTCCAGATAGGTAATGACTTTACCCCATCTGGCGAACCTCTAGAATGCCGACCTTATCAAATGCGCATCACGTCGAGGATTGCCCCATGAATGCCGCCTACTACTACTTGGCCATCGCCATCTGCTCGGAAGTGATCGCCACCGTTTCCATGAAAGCCATCAAAGGCTGGAGCACCCCTATTCCGTTGCTGCTGGTGATCGTCGGTTACGGCGTGGCGTTCTGGATGCTGACCCTGGTGGTGCGCACCGTGCCGGTCGGCGTGGCGTACGCGGTATGGGCCGGGATGGGCATCGTGATGGTCAGCATCGCGGCGTTGTTCATCTACGGGCAGAAGCTGGATGTGCCGGCGATGCTGGGGATGGGCCTGATTGTGCTGGGTGTGGTGGTGATTCAGCTGTTCTCAAAAACCGCCGGGCACTGACCGCCACTCAACAGCCTGTATACTGCGCCTCTTGTCTTGAACACTGAGGTCGCCGATGCCATCCGTTATTTCCACCGACGTTCTGATTGTCGGCGCCGGGGTTGCCGGCCTCTGGCTCAATGCGCGCCTGCGCGGCCAGGGGTTTTCCACGGTACTGGTGGAAAGCGCCACCCTGGGCGGCGGGCAAAGCCTGAAGTCCCAGGGGATCATTCACGGCGGTGCGAAATACGCCTTGCATGGCGCGCTCACCGGCGCCTCCGAAGCCATTGCCGATATGCCGCGCCGCTGGCGTGAAGCCCTGGCCGGCAGCGGCGAGCTGGACCTGTCCGGTGTGCGCGTGCTGTCCCAGGCGCATTACTTGTGGTCGCCCGGCACGATTGCCGGCAACCTCACCAGCTTTTTTGCCAGCAAGGCCGTGCGTGGCCGCGTCGATCAGGTCAAGGGCGACGAACTGCCCTTGGCGCTGCAGGACCGTCGCTTCAAAGGCAAGGTCTATCGCCTGGCCGAGCTGGTGGTGGACGTGCCCAGCCTGATCAACCGCCTGGCGCAATTGGCCGGTGACGGTCTGCTTGCTGGTCAGCACATCGAACCGTTGCTGGAGGGTGGCACCCTGGTGGGCTTGAAGGTCGATGGCCGTGAAATCCGCGCCCAACGCATAGTCCTGAGCGCTGGCGGCGGCACGGCAGACTTGCTCGCCGCCCTGGGCCATAGCCAGCCGGCCATGCAAAAACGCCCGCTGCACATGATCATCGCCAAAGGCCCCGGCCTCAAGCCGCTGTACGCCCACTGCCTGGGCGGCGGCACCAAGCCGCGGATCACCGTAACCACCCACCCGGCCGCCGACGGCAACTGGGTGTGGTACATGGGCGGCGATATCGCCGAGGCTGACGGTGTGGCGCGTACGCCGCAAGAACAGATCGCCACCGCGCAAAAAGAGCTGGCGCAACTGCTGCCCTGGATCGACATGAGCCAGACTCAGTGGGCCACCCTGCGGGTGGATCGCGCCGAGCCGCTGCAATCGGGGCTGAGCCGTCCCGATAACGCGTTCCTTGCCGAAGACGGCCGTCTGCTGGTGGGCTGGCCCACCAAACTGGCCCTGGCGCCGGACTTCGCCGACCGCGTACTCCACGCCCTGGAGCGCGACGGCATACGCCCCAGCGCCAGCGCCCCTCTGCCCGAACTGCCAACCCCGGCAATCGGCCAACCCGCCTGGGAGCAACTGTTGCCATGAGCCTGCCAACCCTGCACGACCTGCATCGCCCCCTGGGCAGCACCGGCCTGCTGGTGTCGCCCCTGGGCCTGGGCACCGTCAAGTTGGGCCGCGACCAAGGGGTGAAATATCCCAACGGCTTTCAGATCCCTGGCGACGACGACGCCCGCATGTTGTTGCGCCAGGCCCGCGAGCTGGGCATCAACCTGATCGACACCGCGCCGGCCTACGGCATGAGCGAAGAGCGCCTGGGGCCGCTGCTGCGTGACCAGCGCAAGGACTGGGTAATCGTCAGCAAGGTTGGCGAAGAGTTTGCCAATGGCGTGTCCCACCACGATTTCAGCGCGGCCCATACGCGAATGTCGATTGAACGCAGCCTGAAACGACTTGAAACGGATTTTATCGACCTGGTGCTGGTGCACTCCGACGGCAACGACTTGCATATCCTCAATGATTGCGAGGTTTACCAGACCCTGGCGCAGCTGAAGAAAGACGGCAAGATCCGCGGTTTCGGCTTCTCCGGCAAAACCGTCGAAGGCGGGGTGAAAGCGCTGGAGCAGGGCGACTGTGCGATGGTCACCTACAACCTCAACGAACAGGCTGAGAAGGCCGTGATCGACTATGCGGCCGCCCACGGCAAGGGCATCCTGGTGAAAAAGGCGCTGGCCAGCGGCCACGTATGCCTGGAACCGGGAATGGATCCAATTCAGGCCAGTTTCACCTTGTTGTTCGCGCAAACGGGCGTCGCCAGTGCTATTGTCGGGACCATTAATCCGCTGCACCTGGCCCATAACGTAGCAACTGCTGCCCGGGTCATTCGTCAACTCTGATGCCGCCCACGCGGCCGACCCCGTCGCAAGAAGGAGCCGACATGCCGCGTACGCTCATAAGAAAGAACCCCAGCAACTTCAAGACACTGCCGCTGCACGTCGAAGCCACCCCCGAAGGCCTGAGCTACCAGAGCGTCGGCATGCCGCTCAACTTCGCCCAGACCCTGCAACGGCGCAAGCCGGTCGAGGTACCAGATGCCGAACGCTTCGCCCTGGAACTGGCGAACCTCGGCGTCTCGGTACGCCTGACCCTGCACTGGCAAAACAAGGACTACTGGGTGCTGGTGCGCCAACGCCGCCAGGACCGTGGCGATGTGGTGCTCAAGCTGATCTCCGGCTACGTCCCGGCCCATGAACTGAACCTGCCGCTGCACACCGCCATCCAGGAAATTGCCGAAGAGTGCCTGCTCGAAACCCCCGAAGGCTGGCTCGGCGGGCGCTTCAACGACACCTGGCTGCCGGCGCCCTACTCCGCCGCCCTGCATTACCGCGAGGCCCTACCGTTTCGGCTCAGCCCCTTGTCCGGCGCCGCACGCCCGGTACGCTGCGCCACCATGCAACTGATCGAGCGCCCACGGGCCTATGTGCACCTGCCGACCGCCTCGCTGCAATTGATTTATGACCTGCGCCTGGAAGTGCCGAAGGAAGCCAAGTCCCTCAGCTTGTTTCATGTGGATGAGCGTTTGGAGGGTGACCAACTGGTGGCGCGCCTGGACCGTCAGCGCCCGGACCTGTACTTGATGCCGCTCAAAGATGGCGAGCCACTGGCAGAGTTGTACACGGTCAAGAAAGACCAACTGTACCCGGCCAGCACGCGCGGCCTCTATCTGGCGGAAAGTTTTGCCCAGCAAGAAGGCTGGCTGGTGCGCGATGAGCGGATTCGCTGGAAGGATTGGCTCAGGCAGCAGGGCCTGGCAGAACCGGAAAAAGACTCGAAGCTCAAGCGCTTGACCGGCAAGGCACGGCAGATGCTGCGCAAGATCGTGCCGAAGAAAAGCTAGGGGCGAGCAGGCTCGCCCCACGGGGTATCACTCGTTGTTGCGGATCTTCTCGACAATCGCAGTGGTGGAGCTGTTTTCAACCAACCCCAGCACTTTGACCGTGCCGCCGTAGGCGCTGACGATGTCCGCACCGACTACCTGATCGACAGTGTAGTCACCACCCTTGACCAGCACGTCGGGCTTGACCTGGGCCAACAGGTTTTCCGGGGTGCCTTCGGAGAAGCTGATCACCCAGTCCACCGCGCCCAGGCCCGCGAGTACCGCCATGCGCCGGTCAACACTGTTGATCGGGCGGCCAGGACCTTTCAAGCGGCTGACCGAAGCGTCATCGTTGACCGCAACGATCAAGCGATCGCCTTGGGCGCTTGCCTGCTCCAGGTACGTCACATGCCCGGCGTGCAGGATGTCAAAGCAGCCGTTGGTGAACACAATGCTTTCGTTGTGAGCTCGAGCATCGTCAATTGCCAGCAGCAACTGCTCCAGGCCCAGCACACCGCGCTCCGAGCCTTCGGAACGCTGGATCGCACGGCGCAACTCAGGTGCGCTGATGGCTGCAGTACCCAGCTTGCCCACCACAATGCCCGCGGCCAGGTTAGCCAAGGCCACGGCGTGGGGCAGTTCCTCGCCAGCCGCGATAGACGCAGCCAGAGTAGAGATTACCGTGTCACCGGCGCCCGTAACGTCAAACACTTCACGGGCACGCGCCGGCAGGTGCATCGCCGGGTGACCCGGACGCAACAGGGTCATACCGTGCTCGCCACGGGTCACCAGCAAGGCGCCCAAGTCGAGATCGGCCATCAGCGCCGCGCCCTTGCTCACCAGTTCGTGCTCATCAGCGCAACCGCCGACGATGGTTTCGAACTCACTGAGGTTGGGCGTGAGCAGGCTGGCGCCTCGGTAAACCGAGAAGTCCTTGCCCTTGGGATCGGCCAACACCGGAATGTTGCGAGCCTTGGCGGCCTGGATCAACACCTGGTGATTCTGCAAGGCGCCTTTGCCGTAGTCGGACAACACCAGCACCTTGATACCGTCGAGCAGCGCGTCGACCTGGTCGCCGAGGGCCAGGGCATCGGTGGCGAAGGGTTCTTCGAAATCGATACGCAGCAACTGCTGGTGACGGCTCATGACCCGCAGCTTGACGATCGTCGGCTGATGAGCGATGCGCTGGAACAACGCATGCACGCCGGCACCCTGCAGGCTGTTGGCCAGACTTTCGGCCGCTTCGTCGTCGCCGGTCACCCCCACCAGGGAGGCCGGGGCGCCGAGGGCGGCAATATTGAGCGCGACGTTGGCAGCGCCACCTGGGCGGTCTTCGATTTGCTCGACCTTGACGACCGGTACCGGAGCCTCAGGGGAAATCCGTGAGGTACCACCATGCCAGTAACGGTCGAGCATGACATCGCCGACCACCAAGACAGCGGCTTGATTGAATCGCGGCATGGACAACTTCATGGAGCAACCCACATACAAAATGAACAGGGGCGCGATATTAGCACAGGGTTTGCGATGGCTTGCGACCACCGCAGGGCAAATGTGGGAGGGGATTTGCTCTCTGTAGGAGCGAGCTTGCTCGCGAAAAACTCACAGACGCCGCGTTTATTCAGGAAGCGCGGTTTATCGTTGAGGTTTTTCGCGAGCGAGCTCGCTCCTACATTTCCTTTACACCGTGATGCCGGTTGGATCAGGTGATATCAGCCTGCACCGGTGCATCCAGACCCATGGCATGCAGGCGGGCGTAGTAACCGTTCTGCGCCAACAACTCGCCATGGGTACCACGCTCGACAATCCGCCCGTCGTCCATCACCAGGATCAGGTCAGCCTTCTCGATGGTGGACAAACGGTGCGCGATCACCAGGGTCGTGCGGCCTTGCATGACCTTATCGAGTGCCGCCTGGATATGCCGCTCGGACTCGGTATCGAGGGCCGAGGTGGCCTCGTCGAGGATCAGCAACGGCGCGTTCTTGAGCAATGCACGGGCAATCGCCAAGCGCTGGCGCTGGCCGCCGGACAACAGCACACCGTTCTCACCCACCTGGGTATCGAAGCCCTTGGGCAACTGATCGATGAAGTCCTTCGCATTGGCATCCGCTGCCGCCGCTTCCACATCGGCACGAGGTGCACCGGCCAGGTCGCCGTAGGCGATGTTGTTGGTCACAGTGTCGCTGAACAGGGTCACATGCTGGGTGACCTGGGCAATGTGTTTGCGCAGGTTGAGCAACTTGTAGTCTTCAATCTCGATGCCATCGAGCAGGATTTCACCGCTTTCATGATGGTAAAAGCGCGGGATCAGGCTGGCCAGGGTCGACTTGCCACTGCCCGAGCGCCCCACCAGCGCAATCATCTGCCCAGGCTCGGCGGTGAAGCTGATGTCCTTGAGCACATGGCGATCGGTGCCAGGGTAGGTGAAGTTCAGGTGACGAACTTCCAGGCGACCGCTGACCTTGTCGCGTTCGAGAGTGCCGTGGTCGACCTCCACGTCTTCGTCCAGCTGTTCGAAGATACTTTCGGCGCCCGCCACACCTTTCTGAATAGTCGAGCTGACCTCCGAGAGCTGGCGGATCGGCTTGGGCAACAAGCCCGCCAGAGTGATGTAGGCCACCATGTCACCCGCCGAGGCGTCGCCACGCAGGTACAGCACCAGGAACATCAGCACGGCCATGGCGGAGTAGATCACCAATTGCAGCGCCGGGGTGTAGATCGCCCCGGTGCGGGTCATGCGCAGTTGCTTGTTGGTGTTGCTCTGGCTGGCCTTGAAAAAGCGCTTCTGTTCGTAGATTTCACCGCCGAAGCTGCGCACCACGCGGTAGCCCTGGATGGTCTCCGAGGCCACATGGGTCACGTCGCCCATGGCCACCTGGATCTTCTTGCTCTGCTTACGGAATTTCTTGCTGGCGGTACTGACCATCACGGCAATCAACGGCAGGATCGCGATCATTACCAACGTGAGGCGCCAGTTCATGTACAGCAAGGAGGCGAACAGGAAGATCACCGTCATGCCTTCGCGGATCACCACCTTGATAGCATCGGTCGCGGCCCCCGTGACCATGGTCACGTTGAAGGTGATGCGGGAAATCAGATGCCCGGAGTTGTGATTATCGAAGTAGCGGTTGGGCAGCGTCAGCAGGTTGTTGAACAGTTGCACCCGCAAGTCGTGGACCAGACCCAGGGAGACCTTGGCCAACAGGTAGTTGCCCAGGAACGAGCCAAGGCCCTGCCAGGCCGCGATCAGGATGATCAGCAGCGGCACTGCCTGCAGCAATTGCAGGTCGCGCAAAAAGGGCACGGTCGGGAATAGCACAGCTTCCGGATTGGAGAGACCGTCGACAAAGTACTTGAGGATGTAACCCAGCATCGGTTGGGTCGACGCGAAAATCAGAAATCCAAGGATACTCAACGCGAACAAGCCCATATAGGGCTTAACGTAACTGAGCAGGCGGAAGTATATTTTCAAGCTCGAAGGGCTTGCGCTCGGACTGGAGTCGGTCATATCACGCGGCGTTTTGAAAAAGGAGGCTGACTTTAGCACAGCTTCTCTGTTGTACTTGCACCCGGCGTAAGCCGCGGCCCGGTTGGATCCTACCGGCGACATTACTTAGCCACTAGCTTAAGATGGTCGGCTTTCTATTTCTGGAATGGCTTTACTGTATGCACTCCAAGCGCCTTACCTATGGCTCAAATCGCGTTTTCGACTTCCTGGTCCTATGGATTTTGCCTGTTGGCTTGCTGCTGCTCCTGAGTGCACTGTTCTTTGTCGGCAATCGCAATGTACTGCACCGCATTGTCTACATCCTGTTCAGCGTACCGACCTTGTTTCTGTTGTGCATGCGCCCTCGGGAATTCAAGGACCTGCTGCGCGAGCCCCTGGCAATCGCGTTCCTGGCGTTCTCCGCCTGGGCGTTGACCAGTCTGCTCTGGAGCCCGGCGCCCAGTTCCGATACTGACCTGTTCAAGCGACCATTGAATACCTTCATGCTGTTTGGCGGCTGCGGTCTGCTGCTGCATTACCGCAACGAATTGTTCAAGCCGATCTTCTTCAGCGCTGCGGTGATTGCGCTGGTGGTCAGCCTGGGTAACCTGGTGGCGTTCGCCAAGGGTTATTCGCCCGGCATGCGCATGATCGGCGGCCTGGGCGCCCTGGACAACCCACTGCTCAGCTCGCATCTGTTTGGCTTTTTCACGGTGTACTGGCTGTATGTCTGCATGACTACCCAGCGTCTCAAGGTGCTGTGGTTCAGCGTTCCGGCCCTGGCGGTCATGACCGCCGCGGTTTTGGCAACCGGTTCACGTACTGCATTAGTAGCGTTGACGCTGGCCATCCTATGGTTGAGCTTTGTCAGCCGTAACCGCCGCGCAGCGATGCTTTTCGCCGGTATGGTGCTGGGTGCAGCCGGGCTCTTGTTGTTTTTCCCCGAAATGATCACTGGACGCGGCAGCTCGTTCCGACTCGAACTGTGGACCATGACATTACAGCTCATCGCCGAACACCCCTGGATTGGGCATAGCTACGATTCCGAGCTATACCTGACCGTATCCGATGGCTACCAACTGCGCGAACCCCACAGCTTCGCCCTCGGGGTGCTTTATTACGTCGGCATCATCGGCTTTATCCCCTGGGCCTTCATGCTCGGTTGGGCTCTATACAAAAGTCTGCAGCAACGCGCCCAGCCGCTGTTCATCCTGGCTTCGTCACTGCTGGCCTACGGCATCGGTGCGGGCCTGACCGAAGGCGGCGGCATTCTGTCGCGCCCTAAGGAGCACTGGTTCCTGCTGTGGATTCCGTTGGCAATTATCACCGGCCTGAGCATCGCCCAGCGCCATCGCAGCCTGCTGCGCATGCCGGTGCAGAACCTCAAGCCCGCAGCGTTTGAACAACTTTGCAGCAACGCCCATGTGATTGAGGCCGATGGCCTGGGTCCCAAAGTCCTGCGCCTGGAGGACGGCAGTTTCCTCAAGCTGTTCCGCCCACGCCGCTGGTACACCTCCGGCAGCTTCAACCCGTACTCCGAGCGCTTTGCCAGCAACAGCGAGCAACTGCGCACCCTGGGCATTCCTACGCCGCACATCCTCGGGCTCTACCGCCTGAGCGACGCCAGCAGCGCGGTGCGCTACACGCCGTTGCCCGGCCTGACGTTGCGCCAAGCGCTGCAAAGCCTGGACAGCAGCCTGCGTGAATCACTGGTTGAGCGCTTTGGACGGTTCATGGCGCAACTGCACGAGCGCGGCGTGTACTTCCGTTCGCTGCACTTGGGTAACGTGTTGTTGATGGACGACGGTGAGTTCGCCCTGATCGACGTGGCTGACCTGCGCATCTACCCGTCTTCACTGCGTTACGCCTTGCGCCAACGTAACCTGCGCCACATGCAACGTTATCCTCAGGATCGCAACTGGCTGTTCGAAACGCACTTCGAACAATTGGTCAAAGGTTACGCCTTGGAGGCGAGCCCAGCGGCCACTGCGAAAATCCGCGAGCAGGTCCAGAGCCTTTAAACACCTGTAGGAGCGAGCTTGCTCGCGAAAAACTCACCGGCGCCGCGTTTATTCAGGAAGTACGCGTTATCGTTGACGTTTTTCGCGAGCAAGCTCGCTCCTACAGGGGGCGGCGTCGGTTCAGTTCTTGAGCGGCGCCAGATACAACCGCACCAGCCCGCGCAAGGTCTTGCGCCCCCAGAACTTCAAAGGGATCTGCTTGAGCACCTCCCGCGCCAACGGGCGGTCGCGGTCGGCGGTCTTGAGAAACATCGAGTTCAGGAAGTTGTAGCGAACCGCGTCATAGGCCGGGTGCTCGCTGAACTTGGCGTAGGTCTTGAGGATGTTCTGGATCATGTAGCGGTGGTTCTTGTACGTGTTGCTGGCGTGCTGGCGATACTTGGCCATCACCACGTCAAGGGCGTCGATGGTGTAGCCCGCCGCCGTGATCTTCAGTTGGATCAGCAAGTCTTCCAGGGGAATCTGCGGGTCGAAACCACCGACCTCCTCCAGCACTTCGCGACGAATCAGCATGGTCGGCGCCGGTGGAAACGGCTTGCGGTCCAGGAACAGGTCATCGAAGTCCAGACGGCGAAACGGCACGTCGCGACGCTGTTTCTTCTCCGGGTGCAGGTTGCCATCCCCGTCGATCAGCTCGATATTGCCAGCACACATGCCCACTTTCGGCTTGCCGTCCATATACGCCACCTGGGTGGCAATACGGTCCGGCAACATGATGTCATCCGAGCCGAACGGTGCGATCAGGCTACCCTTGGCGCGAGCGATCGCACCGTTCAAGGTCGCGCTGAGCCCTTGGTTCTGCTGCACCTGGAAATCAAAGCCGTGCTCGGCCTGCAAGCGCTGGATGCGTTCGACGCTGTCATCCTTGGAGCCGTCGTCGACTACCAACAGCTCGATATTGGGGTAGGTCTGCCCCAGCACGCTAAGAATGCTTTGCTCGATGTACTGGCCATGGTTGTAGGAAGCGATGATCACCGAGACCAGGGGTTGTTGCTGATTCATGCTCTACCTACTTCACGCAAACCGGTTTCAATCAGGGTCAGGTACTTGTGCTTGAACTCGTCGAGGGTGTGGTTGGCCTCCAGATAGCGGAACACCTCCTCCCCCTTGGCGCGCAATTGTTCATCGTTCAAGGCCAGGTAAGTGTCCAGGGCCGCAGCCAATTGTTCGACGTTGCCCGGATCATGGGACAAGCCGCCCGCACCCTGCACCAGTGGCAGCATCGCCGGGCCGTTGGAGGCGATCACCGGAAGGTGGCCGCTCATGCCTTCCAGCAAGGCCAGGCCCAGGCCTTCGAACAGCGACGGCATGGTCCAGATATCGAAGCCGCGCACGTACTTCATGCCGTCTTCGCGAAAGCCCAGCAAGTGCGCACGGCCGGTCAGGCCGAGGCGCTCGATGTCGGCACGCAGGTCGGCTTCGGCACGGCCAGAACCAATAATCCCCACCTGCGCCTCAGGGTATTTGTCCTTGAGCGTGGCGAAGGCCTGCAGCAGATGGGTATGCCCTTTGATCGGCACGAGGCGGCCCAGGGCGCCGATCATCCGTGCATCCATCGGCAGGCCCAGGGCCTTGCGTGCGTCTTCACGGGACAGCTGCAAAGCCTCTGCCTGGGGAATGTCGATCGCGTTGGTGACGTAGGTGGTGTTCTCAGGGGTGAACCCGCAATTGAGGTCTACCAGGTAGTCCTTGACCGCTTCGGACACCCCGACAAAACGCCACGCCGGGCTGACCCAGCGCTGGGTCTGACGCCGACGGTAACCACGGGCGTACTCGCCAAAGCCGTGGGAGATGCCGATGCACAGCGGGATCTTCAACCAGCGGTTGAGCGACAGCATCATGTTCACCGACTTGAAGCGGTTACAGATGACCACGTCGAACTTCTGCTCGCGGCAGTACTTGTAGATCTGCCACATGGCGCCAAAGCGAATGCCCTTGAGGGACTTCTCCGGCAGCTCGAAATAATGGGAGTGCTCGGCCACGCTCAGGGGCTGGCCGGGCAGCGGGCGCCCACTGAGAAATCCGGAGGTCACCTCGAAGCGCTCAGCCGGCAGGGATTTGACGATTTGCTCACCCAAGTCCGCGAAGTCATGGGTCTTGACGTTGTAGTCCGGCTGTAACTGCAAAACCTTGAAACGAGGCTTCATAACTCTCCATGCAGCGATCTGGCTACGGGCATGCAGCCCGGTAAAAAGGGCGACAGGCGCATAACGGCCTGCCTTCAATCGGCTCTCAGTCCTGCTTCAGGACCCACAACAGCTCGTGACGGCGCACGGCCTTGCGGAAGAATTCGTTCTCGCCATAGGGCGATGGACTACGGCCCGCCAGCAGTTGCTGCAACCACCTACGCACTCGACGCTTGAACGGCGCTGGCGGCTGCAGGTCGTGCATCATGCCCAGGGCCATGGCCTTGTCCTGCTGCTGGCTCAAGGCGAGAGCGAAACTGCACGGCACCAGTTCCACAGCACCATCGAAACGTGGCGGCAGCGCCACGCCAGCGCCGGAATCGCCCATTGGCCAGCGGTCGTTATCATGCAGGTGATTGGCGTAGCCGAGCAATGTGTCGGGCTGCCACTCCAGGCCCTGCAAGGCTTCCAGCACTGCCGCGTGGGCGCAGATATGGTCGGCGTGAGGGTCAAGCAACGGCGTGGGCAAGACGATGACCTGGGGCCGCGCCTTGAGCAGCAGCGCCCGCAGGTCGGCGATCAGGTTATGCCAGGTCGGTGCACCATCAGCATCGCCAGGCAGGGCAAAACCATTGAACTGGCGGAACAGCCGCGTATCGGCCAAACCGGCTTCGCGGGAGGCTTGAGGCTGATCTGGCGCGGCCTGCATGGCTTGCAATTGCATGCAGAAGTACCCCAACTGCACGCACTGCGCCTCGGGCACGCCCGCCCAGCGGGGCACGGCGACGCTGTCCCAGGCCCGCAAACGGCCCTTGAGGCGCGCAGCTTCAGCCTTGGGCAGGCCCATGTTCTGATAATGCTCAGCTTCGATTTCACCGGCCGTCAGCGTGACGATCCAGCTTTCAGTCGCCTGGCTGTAAAGGCTGAACGCAGCCAGCTCGGCATCGTCGGCATGGGGCGCGATCACCATCACACGTTGCTGGCGATAGTCCGGCTGGCGAAAGCGCCACAGCGTCGGCTGCCCCTTTATCCGGCAAAAACGCCCGCGCAATTCGAGCTTGCCCGCGGCCAAGGCTTCGGCGGCGCCGGTCAGGTTCAGATAACGCCGCCCAGCGACGCCGCGCTCGAAGGCTTGCCGGTCCGGGCTTTGCAGGCCCAACAGGTCCACCGCAGGGTCGAAGAAACGCCCCAGCCAGGTACTTTTCAACTCAATGCCGACGATCAGGGTTTCATCCGCCGCCAACGGCGCATCCAGCAACAGCCGGCCCGCCTCCAGGCGCAAGCCGGGCTGTTCGCTGCCGGCCGGGAACGCGTACTCATAGCTGTCTTTGGGCGAGTAAAACAGGTGATCGGCAAACCAGGCTTCATGGGCGGCCCACAGCAGCACCGCAAGGATCAGCGGCAACCACCAGGCGACCAGTACGCCGGTGGCGACCAACACCAGCACGCCGATCAATAGCGCAATACGCTTGTTACGCCGATGGCGCTTGAGCAGTTGCTGTTTACGGCTCATACACTGAACACCGGCACCGGGTTGCACCAGCGCTCCTTGTATTCACGGTCGGAACGCCCGAAGGAGAAGCGCAGCGACTTGTTCGCCACCCGCGCCTGCTCCCAGGCACCTTGGGTATTGAGAAAACTCAGCACGCTGCCGGGGCTGAATGCACGGGTTTCAGGGTCGACGCCGCCATTGACATATTCGGCACTGAACCACTCGTTGGACTGCACCTGATACACCAATTGCACTGCAATCGGCGCGTCGTTCAGAAACAGCACCGAGCCGAACAGGAATTCCTTGAGCAACTCCAGCACCTCGGCCAGACGCGCCGCGCCCGCCGCCGGGAAGCCCCAACGACGCTGGAACAGGTCGCAATAGATCGCCGCCAGTTCTACACTGGAAAACTCACTGACCGCCCTTACCAAGCCGCCCGCCTCTTCCAACAGGCGCAGTTCACGCCGCTGGTTGTAGCGAAACTTCTTCGACAGGTCTTCGGGAGTACGCGCCATGGCCAATTGCTCGGCCTGGGGCTTGAGGGTGCTCACGCGCCCTTGATTGAGCGTCGACAGGTAGCGCGCACGATGACGCAACGGCAGCTGCGCATCGGCAGCAATCGGCAGGATGATCTCGGCGTTGCCCAGGTCAAACAGGCCTTTCTTGCCGCTGCGCTTGAGCACATCCTTGGACAGCGCCAGGTCGCGTCCCCAGGTGGCGATTGCCCCCTTGAGTTCACCACCGTGCTCCCAGCCCAGGTAGCGCACAGGTATCTGCGCCAGCCCGGCCAACCGCTCAATCACCTGGGGATGGGTCGCCACACTGCCGCCGTAACGCTGCCAGGCCTGGGCGTAAACCTCGGCCTCGACAGGCGCCCAGCCACGTTCACGCCAGCCCTGGAAGCGGTTCAGCATTTAAACCACGGCGTCATAAGGGTCCACGCCATCCTTGACCACCAGGATGTCTTCCATGATCAGGTACTGCAGGTCCGAGCCGAAGAACATGTTCAGCGCGTCGGTCGGCGAGCAGATCATCGCTTCGCCACGACGGTTGAGCGAGGTGTTCAGGGACACGCCGTTACCGGTCAGCACTTCCAGCTCTTTCATCATGTCGTAGTAGCGCGGGTTGTACTCGCGCTTGAGCACCTGGGCGCGGGAAGTACCGTCTTCGTGCACCACTTCCGGTACACGGGTCTTCCACTCTTCGGCGACTTCGAAGGTGAAGGTCATGAACGGCGCAGGATGATCGACCTTGATCATCTGCGGGGCCACGGTGTCGAGCATCGACGGGCAGAAAGGCCTCCAACGCTCGCGGAACTTGATCTGGTGGTTGATGCGATCCGCCACGCCGGTCGCACTCGGGCAACCGATGATCGAACGACCGCCCAAGGCACGCGGGCCAAACTCCATGCGGCCCTGGAACCAGGCTACCGGATTGCCGTCGACCATGATCTTGGCAATGCGCTTAGGCATGTTCTCGATCTTGCGCCAGTTCGGCTTGCTCTCGTGCTTGGCGCACGCGGCGATCACGTCTTCGTTGCTGTAGGACGGGCCGAGGTAGACGTGTTCCATCTTCTCGACCGGTACGCCACGAGCATGGGACACGTAGGCCGCCGCACCGACGGCGGTGCCGGCATCGCCGGAAGCCGGCTGTACGAACAGCTCTTTGACGTCGTCACGGGCAATGATTTTCTGGTTCAGCTTGACGTTCAGCGCACAGCCGCCGGCGAAGGCCAGCTTGCCGGTGTCCTTGAGGATGTCGCCCAGGTAGTGGTCGATCATCTGCAAGGCCAGTTTTTCGAACAGCGCCTGCATGCTGGCTGCATAGTGGATGTACGGTTCGTCGGCGATGTCGCCTTCGCGTTTCGGCCCCAGCCACTCGATCAGTTTTGGCGAGAAGTAGAAACCCTTGCCCTTCTCTTTGTAGCGGCGCAGGCCGATGACGTTGGCGTAGTCGGTGTTGATCACCAGTTCGCCGTTTTCAAAGGAGGCCAGGCGCGAGAAGTCGTATTTGCTGGCATCGCCGTACGGCGCCATGCCCATGACCTTGAACTCACCGTCGAGCATTTCGAAACCGAGGAACTCGGTGATTGCGCCGTACAGGCCGCCGAGGGAGTCCGGATCGTAGAATTCCTTGATCTTGTGGATCTTGCCGTTTTCGCCGTAACCAAAGAAGGTAGTGGCGTACTCGCCCTTGCCGTCAATGCCCAGGATCGCGGTTTTTTCCTGGAAGCCCGAGCAGTGGTAGGCGCTGGATGCGTGAGCCAGGTGGTGTTCTACCGGTTCAATCTTGATTTTCTTCGGATCGAAGCCCAGTTGCTCCAGGCACCAGACGATCTTGTTGCGATAGCGCTTGTAGCGACGGTTGCCCATCAGGATCGCGTCAAGGGCGCGGTCCGGGGCGTACCAGTAACGCTTGGCGTAGTGCCAGCGCGCCTCGCCGAACAGGCTTATCGGGGCGAACGGGATCGCCACCACGTCAACGTCCGAAGGCTTGATGCCAGCCTGCTCCAGGCAGAACTTCGCCGACTCGTAGGGCATGCGGTTCTTTGCATGTTTGTCGCGTACGAAGCGCTCTTCTTCGGCGGCCGCAATCAGCTTGCCGTCGATATACAGGGCTGCGGAAGGATCATGGCTAAGGGCGCCGGACAGGCCAAGAATCGTCAATGCCACTGGGGTCTAGCCTCTTTTAGTCTGCATGCAGGCGCATCGCGCCTGAAAAAAGTGTGTTTCCCGCCGGGGCGGGAAACAGCTAAAGGGCGGGATTATAGCTTAAAAGCAGTAGGAAGCTGTTAGCGCAGCTCGATGCTGCCGTCCGCGCTTTGGCGGTAGATCGTGTAGGGCAGGACGAGCGTGTCCAGGACAGCAGAAACGGGCACATCAAGAATGCCCCAGGGAATACCATTCAGCGAGAGATCACTTGCGGAGTTCGGCGGTCCATGCAAGACACACAAGTCATAAACCACGCCGCTATAAACACGCGGAACAGAGTTGCAGTACGTTTTCTTCCTCTTGAGGTTCAGAACAGTGACGTCATCGCCACGCAGTACCGTGGTCGTAGTACCGCAGCCGCCCATGAGCAACGATATTCCCAGCAATACCAGCAACCTCAGAATAGGACTCCGCATAGTCGATTCTTCTTGTTTGTTAATAAAGACCGAAAACCTAACACCACAGAACCAAGGCTTCAGGCTTACGCAGTCGACGCTAAGCGTAGGAAGCATCCCATTGCGCCCAGCGGTCAGGATTTCGGCAAATCAGAGGGCGAGTCGTTAAACTTGTAACATTTTCGCCTACGCCCCTCACTTGCGCGCTACCAACCGGCCTTTTCATGACTCCTTCTGCCCCAACCTGCCTTGCCTTACTGCTGGGCCTGTGTAACACCGCCCAGGCCGACAATACGCCCCTGATCCTGGACCCCAGCGTGGTCACCGGCTCGCGCAGCGCCAGCCCGACGTTCGATTTGCCCTATTCCGTGGACGGCATCAACCGCGAGCAGATCAGTGACGGCCAGCTCGGCATCAACGCCTCCGAAGCCCTGTCCCGCGTGCCCGGCCTGGTGGTGCAGAACCGTCAGAATTACGCGCAAGACCTGCAGATCTCGTCCCGAGGCTTCGGCGCCCGTTCAGCATTCGGCGTGCGCGGCATCAAGCTGATCGCCGACGGCATCCCCGCCAGTACCCCGGATGGCCAGGGCCAGGCCGCGACGTTCAACCTCGACACGGCCGAGCGCATCGAAGTGCTGCGCGGCCCGGCGGCGACGCTGTATGGCAGCAACGCCGGGGGCGTGATCCAGATGTTCTCCCGCGACGGCGAGGGCCCGCCGCGTATCGGCGCCGAAACCCTGGTGGGCAGCGACGGCCTGAACAAGAACCACCTCAGCGCCGAGGGCGCGGCGAATGGCGCCGGGTTTGTGCTCGACGCCTCGCGCATGGACACCAACGGCTACCGCGATCACAGCAGCGCGCGCCGCGACCAGACCTTCGCCAAGCTCAATGTTGAGCCCGATGACGACAGCAAGCTGGCATTGATCTACAGCAGCCTGGAGCAGGACGGTACGCAGGATCCGCTGGGGCAAACCTGGGCAGCGTACAAGGCAGACCCGCGCTCGGTAAGCGCCAATGCGCTGAACTACAACACGCGTAAAAGTATCGATCACCAGCAATTGGGGATGAATTACGAGCGGTATTTCGGTGGCGCGACCTTGCAGGTCAATACCTACACCGGGAGGCGCAGTGTGATTCAGTACCTGTCGATCCCCAAGGGCACGCCCGCCAACGAACGCGGCGGTGGCGTAGTGCAATTTGATCGAAAGTTCTACGGCGGCAGCGTGCGCTGGCTGCAGCCCATCGAAAGCGCGCCTGGCGAGCTGACGATCATTACCGGCCTGGACTTCGACCAAAGCGAAGACAGCCGCCATGGCTATCAGAACTACAGCGGCAACACCCTCGGCGTGAAAGGCCAACTACGCCGCGACGAAATCGACACGGCTCGCAGCCTCGACCCGTATATCCAAGCCAACTGGGCCCTCGACCGCTGGACCCTGCAAGCCGGCGTGCGCCACAGCACGATGCAAATGGACGTTGACGATCAGTTCCTGAGCAATGGCGACGCCAGCGGCAACAAGACCTACCAGAAAAACACCCCTTCGATGAGCGTGATGTACGCGTTCACCCCCGACTTGCACGCCTACATCAGCGCAGGCAAAGGCTTTGAAACCCCGACTCAGGCCGAGCTGGCCTATGCACCGGGCAACGCCGAGGGCTTCAACTTCGGCTTGAAGCCGTCTGAAAGCACGCAATATGAAATGGGCGTGAAAGCGCAACTGAACAACACGCGGATCAACGCCGCCATTTTCCAGATCACCACCGAGGACGAACTGGTGGTGCAGCAATCCATCGGTGGCCGTACCAGCTACCAGAACGCCGGTCGCACGTTGCGCCGCGGCTTCGAACTGGGTGTTGAAAGCCAGCTGAGCGACCACTGGAGCACCAGCCTCGCCTACACCCGCCTGCACGCAACCTACGACAGCGACTTTACCAGCGGCGCCAACACCATCGACAAAGGCAACTACCTCCCCGGCGTGCCACAAACCACCCTGTTCGCCGAACTGAACTGGAAACCACGGGACTGGGTCAGCACCGCCATCGAAGGCATGTACCGCAGCAAGGTCTACGTAGAAGACACCAACCAACAACACGCCGCGCCGGCCTACAGCGTCTTCAACTGGCGCGCACGGTTTGAGCAGAAGGTAGAGCACTGGACCTTTCACCAGACCCTGCGCCTGGATAATCTGCTGGATCGTCAGTACGTGGGGTCGGTGATTGTGGGGGATGGCAATAACCGCTACTACGAAGCGGCGCCGGGGCGCTCGTGATATGCGGGGGCTGGGGCGCAGTACCAGTTCTGAATGCAGCGCCTGGACGGGCGCCATCGCGGGCAAGCCCGCTCCCACATTTTGACCGCGTTCACAGATCAAGTGTGGGAGCGGGCTTGCCCGCGATAGGTTTAACTGCCGACACCCGCCTCTTTGGGCAAGCGCTGGTCAATCACCTGGTACAGCGCACTGCCCTGCGGCCAGTTACGCATAAACCTTGCACGGTCTTTGGCATAGGCCGGCGCAAAGCTGGCAGCGGAAGAGTGCTGGCACATCGCATCCAGGTCAATCATCGCCCAGCGCCCGTCATTCCAGAACAGGTTATGGCCCTTGAAATCCCCATGGCTGATGCGCTCGCGGATCAAGTCGGCAAACAGCTGGTCCAGCGCCTGCAACTCGCTCTCGGGCGCCTCGCCGCTCTCCACATACGGCGCAAAGCGCTCGATGATGTCCGGCCCAGGCAGGTATTCGGTGACCAGATAGGCGCGGCTGCGCAACCACAGGAACCGTTTCTCCAGCACCGCCAGCGGCTTGGGTGTGGCGAAGCCCAGGAAGGCCAGGCGGTTGCCTTCGCGCCAGGAGTGCCAGGCGCGGCTCGGGCGCCAGAAGCGCTTGAGCCAATGGGCAAAACCCTTGATGTTGTAGCGCTTGATCACCAGCGGCCGGCCGGCCACGTCGACCTTGGCCACGCTCGCCGCGCCACCGGTCTTGTACAGGTGACCCTGGTCGAGCAACGCATCGGCTTGCTCAAGCACCGGCACCATCGCAGCTTCCTCTTCGCGGCGGATCGCACGCAAGCCAAAAGCGCCGCGCACCACACTGAACAGCGTGCATTCGCGGCCGGTCTTGTCCAGGTAGTCTCTCAAGCGCCAGGCGCTGACTTTACGCACCTGTTTTTCCAGGGCTTGCATTGGCAAGGCGTGTTCGCCGTTGGCCAGCAAGTAATACACCAGCAACTCTTCGGTAAAAGGTTCGAGGTTTTTCGGCAGTTGGGCGAAGAACACACCGAGGTTCTCCAGCACTCGATTGCGCGACAGCGCCTTGCCCGCCTCTTCGACACGAATGCCGGCGCCATCGATCAGATACAGCTTGCCATCCTTGCGCAACAAGTTGTCCAGGTGCAGGTCTTCTTGCCACAGGCCCTTGGCATGCATCTGGGCGATCGCGCCCAGCGCTTCGGCGAGCACAGCGGTTTGTTCGTCCGCCAACGGCGGCAGGTTTTCGACGGCGAGCCAAGCGTCGGACAGGCTTTGGGCCCCCTCGATAAATTCAAACAGCAGCCAACCACCCTCGCCGTCCTGCAAGCCATCGGCCAGCAGCAACGGCGTGGTCAGGCCTTGCTCAGCCAACAGACGCACACCCGTGAGCTCACGCTGAAAATGCCGCGCCGCCTTGCTGCCCACCAACAACTTGGCCAACACCGGGCGACCACGCCACACGGCGGCACCCACGTAGCGCTGCCCCGGCAACACCCGCAGCAGGCTCAGCAATTGCAATTGCCCAGGGCCGGCGGCATCCGCCAGGTCGAGGGTCAGTGGCAGGCTGGGGGTACGCCCAGCCGATTTCAGCTCGGATAAACGCATCAGCGGTTCTCCTTGTGGCTGCGGCGCGCGGTCAGGCGCTGGTGCCAAGTGGACACCAGGGCACCGTCCTCGGGCTGCTCAAGGTACGCCGCCAGCAGTTGGCGCACCTGCGCATCCGACCATTGCGGCGCACGGCGCAGCAGCGGTTCCAGGTCCTTGACCCGGTCACGCCAGCCAAACAACAGCGGGCGAGTTTTCTCCAGGTCGATCAACTGTGCGGCATACCCCTCACCGGCAGGCTGCAGGAAAATATGCTTGGGGTAAAAACAGCCATGCACCTGCCCGACGCTGTGCAGATGACGCGCCAGCTTGCCGCAGGCCAACAGGATCGCACTGTGCTGGGCTGCGCTCAATTGCGCCCACTGCTCCAGCAACGAATCCAGGTCATTCCAGCCATCCAGGGCCCGTGTGAGCAGCATCGCCCGGCGCTCACCCTTGACCTTGCGCTCACCGAAGAACGCCGCTTGCAGGGCCGGGATGCCGAGCTTTCGATACAGGCTGATGTTGCGAAACTCGCGGGCAAAACTCGGCTCGCCAAACGGCCGGTGCAAGGTGCGTGTGAGGTAGTTGCTCTGGCGTTTGAGGTAGTAGCCCTGCCCCTCAAGCTCCAGGCGATACACACTGCTCCAACCGTCGCCGCTGGTGTTCGGCTCGTCCACCGCATCCAGTTGCTTGGCCCACAGGGCGTCGAAGGTCGCCAGGCCGTTGCGCTCAAGCAGAGCGCGGTCTTCAGCCGCCAGGAAGTCACTCATTCGCGTCCCTCGAAAAACTTCACCACATGGCGAATTCGCTGTTTGTCCGACGCGGTCAGGTGCGCGCGCTGGCGATATTGCAGGTAGAAACGCAGGCGCTGGGTGGCCGACAAGTGATACTTGGCGACTTTGTCCAGGCAGGCCAAGTCCTTGGTGATGCGGTACTTGAGCCAGAAGCCGCGCCAGAAATCACCGTTGGGGCAGTCGATCAGGTACAGGGTGCGCTGGTCGTCCACCAGCAGGTTGCGCCACTTCAAGTCGTTATGGGTGAAGCGGTGATCGTGCATGGTGCGCGTGTATTCGGCGAGCTGGCGGCTGATGCCATCGACCCACCGGGGGTCTTTGAGGCGCTCATCGTGACGCTCGGCCAGCACCGACAGATCTTCGGTCTTGGGCAGTTCACGGGTGATCATGGCGCCACGGTTATAGGCCAGGCCCTTGCGGTCCAGGCCCCAGGCCACCACGTCGGCGGTGGGGATGCCCCACTTGGCGAAACGCTTGAGGTTCTGCCATTCGGACTTCACCCGCGGCCGACCCAGGTAACGACGCAGGCCCTTGCCGGCACCTACGTAGCGCTTGACGTAATAATTGACCCCGCCACGCTCCACCCGAATCACTTCCGACAACGGGTCGCGGGTCAGCCGCTCGCCTTGCAAGGCGAACACCGCGTCCAGGCTTCCAAAGTCATCCGCCAGGGCGGCGTAGGCAGGTTCCAGATTCCAACCCGCCATCAGATTGCATCCCCGTATCGTTGTTTACGCGCATACAGCTTTGCTGCCATGCGTTCCAGCGCAGACAACAGCGCGGTTTGCTCCGCCAGGATCTGGCGCAGCGGCTGCTGGAAATAGGCCTTGAGAAAACGCAGCTTGTCGCGCTGGGTCAAGCCGATCTCCAACGCGGAGTAATACAGGCCGGCCAAGTCTTTGTTGCGCCAGCGCACGGGGATCGTCGCACGCACCTGGGCACGGTGCAGGTCGATCACCGACAGCTTGAGGTTGTCGACACTGATGGGCCGGTCGGTGTGCAGCAGGAAATGGCAGAGGTAGCAGTCACGGTGGTTGACGCCACCGCGGTGCATCGCGCCCACGGTACGCGCCAGCTCAAGGGTCAAGGCATGCTTGATCGACGGCACGGGCGGTTGCTTGACCCAGTCGAGGGTCAGGTCTTCCAGGCTGATGATGGGGGTCAGTTCCTGGGTGATGATGAACGAGTGCTGGTCGGCCGGGTTGCTGCCTTTTTCACCGAACGCCACGGCGGTCATGGTCGGTACACCAAGCGCCTGCAAGCGCTGGATCGCCACCCACTCCTGGCCCGCGCCCAACACCGGTAATTTGGCAGTAACCAGGTTCTTGAGGATTTCGCCCCAGCCGATCCCACGGTGGATCTTCACAAAATAAGGCTGGCCCTCGACCACCGTACGCAACGTACGGCGAGCGGCCAGCTCGCGGAACACCTGGCCTTCCAGCTTCTCGACCTCGGCGAACGCATCGCGTCCGGCCCAGAGGGTCTTGAAGGGTTCGGCTAGAATCAACTTCATCGGTTTGGCTCCGCCAGAATCAGGTCCGCAGCGTACTGCGGCATGCTAAAGAGGTCGGCCGTCTCGGCGAAGGCCAGACCATTGCGACTCCAGGTCGCACGCGCTTGTGGGTCGTCGAGCATATCGACCAGATACTGGTTGAGCTGGGTTTGCTCGAACGGCTCGTCCAACACCCGGCCGCTCTGGGCCTTGTCGATGTAGAACGCGTAGCCGCACACCTGGCTCACCAGTACCGGGAGGCCGGCGACCACCGCTTCGACCAGCACCATGCCGGCCGCCTCGTTGTACGCGGGGTGAATCAACAGGTCCGCCCCCAGCAGGAAACGCGGAATATCATTGCGGCCCTTGAAGAACTGCACCTGGTCGCCCAGGCCCAGCGCCGCGCTCTGCAATTGGAATACTTTGGGGTCGTCCTGGCCGATTACAAATAGCCGGGTACGTTTCTTCAGCCGCGAAGGCAGTGCGGCCAGCGCCTTGAGGCTGCGGTCGACGCCCTTGGTCTTGAACCCCGAACCGATTTGCACCAACAGCAAATCGTCTTCGGCCAAGCCGAATTCAGCGCGGAACTCGGCGCGGATCTCGGCGGCGTTCGGCGGGGCGCGGCGGTCGCGGGCAATACCCGGTGGCAACAGGTGAAAACGCTCGGCCTGGGTGCCGTAATACTGGGTAAACAGCTGTTGCTGATGCTCGGACAACACCATGATCTGCGTCTTGGCGTTTTTATCGAACACGGCGCGCTCGTATTCGGCAAAGTGCTTGTAGCGCCCGAACCAGCGATACATCGGGTTGCGCAGTGTCTGGGCCTTGTCCTCGAACACACCGTCGGCGGCAAAATACAGGTCCAACCCCGGCATCTTGTTGAAGCCCACCACGCGGTCCACTGGGCGCTTGGCCAGGTCGGCCTGGATCCAGGCGTAGAGCTTTTCGTTGCGGCGGTGGTTGACCAAGGCCTTGACCGGCGCCACCAGCACCTCAAAGCCTGGCGGGATATCGCCTTCCCAGATCAGGGTGTACACCCGAATGCTGTGGCCGCGCTGCTGGCATTCCAGGGCGATGCGCATGAAGTCGCGCTGCAGGCCACCGAAAGGAAAGTACTTGTACAGAACAAAAGCCAGTTGCATCAGTGCTGCTCCTCGGCCAGTAACAACGTGCTCAGCCGGCTTGCGACACGCTCAGGGTTCAAGCGCGTGAAGCACAGGGGCGACTCGCGTGCGATGTCGAACCGCCGCAGGTCGTCGGCAGTGGGTTGATAAGTGCACTGTTTTTGCAGGCAAGGCGCACACGGCCAGTCGCTGGCCAAGTGAATCTGGCCCTTGCCGTAGGCACCGGTGAGGCCTGGGTTGGTGGGGCCGAACAGGGAAATGGTCGGCACGTCCAATGCCGCCGCCAAGTGGCCAAGGCCGGTGTCGACGGCCACGCAGGCACGGGCGCTCGCCAAGACACGGGCAACGCCCGCCAGGTTGAGCTTGGGCAACACTTCGGCGTTGGGCAGGCCGAGGGCCAGGCGTTCGGCCCGCGCCTTTTCGGCGGCGTTGCCCCACGGCAGCTTTACATCGACGCCCAAACGGCCCATGCGTTCGGCCAGCTCGCGCCAATAGGCTTCGGGCCAGTGCTTGGTGTCCCAGGTAGTACCGTGCAGCAGCAATACGAACGGTTTTTTCGGCGGCAGGCCAAGCAGCTTTTCAACGCTCAGGCCGTAGTCGCCCAGGCGTTGGGGCAGGTCGTAGCCCAGCGCCACGGCGAACAGCTGGCGCAAGCGCTCCACCGCATGCTGCCCACGGGCCACGGCCAGGCGCCGCGAATAAAAGCGCGCAGCCAGGGGTTCACGCGCAGAATCTTTGTCGAAGCCGGCGATGGGCGCCCGCACATAGCGGGTCAGCCAGGCGCTTTTGAGCAAGCCCTGGGCATCGATCACCAGGTCATATTTGGTCGACTGCACCGCCTGCTTGAACCGCCGCCATTCACCGCTCTTGATGGTTTGCCAGAGGTTCTTGCGCCAGCGGCGAATCGCTACCGGGATGACCTTGTCGACCGCCGGGTGCCAGGTTGGGATTTCGGCAAAGCCTTCTTCCACCACCCAGTCGAACCGAATGCCGGGAATCGCCCGTGCTGCATCAGTGAGGGCCGGCAAGGCATGGATCACGTCGCCCAGGGATGAGGTCTTGATTACCAGAACCCGCAACTCAGTGAACCTCGACCACGTCGCCCTGCAAACGCTGCAAGGCATCGGTTACCGGCTGGGGCAGCAACTGGCGCAGGCAGTTGTAGTGGCCGAAGCGGCAGGTGCGGTCAAAACACGGACTGCAATCCAGACCCAGGCGCACCACTTCGACCTTGTCGGCCAACGGCGGAGTGAAGCCTGGGGATGTGGAGCCGTACACGGCCACCAGCGGACGGTTCAGCGCCGCCGCCACATGCATCAGGCCGGAATCGTTGGACACCACCGAGTCGGCGCACGACAACAGGTCGATGGCCTCAGCCAGGGACGTGTCGCCACTGAGGTTCACCGCTTCTTCACGCAGGCCGGGTATAAGGCGCTGGCGAATGTCTTCGCCCACCGAATGATCGTTCTTGGAACCGAACAACCACACCTGCCAGCCTTCGCGGATCTTGGTATCAGCGACTTTGGCGTAATGCTCCGACGGCCAGCGCTTGGACTCGCCAAACTCGGCGCCAGGGCACAAGGCCAATACGGGCCGATCCAGGGTGAGGCCGAACTTGGCCAGCGCCGCGTCGCGGGTCACCGGGTCGATCTGCAAGCTGGGGCGTGGGTACGGCTTGGGCAGTTCAGCACCCGGCTCGTAGGCCAAAGCCATAAAGCGTTCGATCATCAACGGGTAACGGGCTTTATCCAGGGTGCGCACGTCGTTGAGCAGCACATAGCGAAACTCGCCGCGCCAGCCGGTGCGCTTGGGGATACCGGCAAAGTACGGCACCAGCGCCGACTTCAGCGAGTTAGGCAGCAGGATCGCCTGGTCGTACTGGCCGGCCATGGACTTGCCGATGCGTCGGCGGGTCGCCAACTCCAGGGCACCGTGGCCGAGCGGGAAGCTCAAGGCCTTGCGCACCTCGGGCATGCGCTCAAGGATCGGCCGGCTCCACTCAGGGGCGAGCACGTCGATCTGGCAGTCTGGATAGCGCAGGCGCAGGCACTGAAACAGTGTCTGTGCCATCACCATGTCACCGACCCAACTGGGCCCAACGATCAGAATATTCATGTAGTTTCCACAAACGATGCGGGGAGGCCTATGCCTCCCCGCCTCGATAATGACTGTAGATCGCGGTGCGCCAGGGAGCATCTTTATGTGGGAGCTGGCTTGCCTGCGATCGCATCACCTCGGTATCCCTGATAAACCGAGGCGCCTGCATCGCGGGCAAGCCCGGCTCCCACATTAATCCGCATCCCATATAAAAATTGGCGTCGCCAATCAGTCGAGTTTCAATTTAAGCCCAGCGCCTGCCAGATTCGCATCACCTGTCGCCGCTCGTCGGCGAACTGGTCCCCGGCTACCGTACCGGCCTCGTTCTGCAAAGCCTGGCGGTGCGCGGCTGAGCGATAAGCCTTGTACACTTCACGCAGCAAATGGGCATCGGCGGCGGGCATCAGCCCGACCTGCTCCAGGCCCTCCAGAATGCGGATATTGTCGGTGTAGCGCAGCAACGATGGATGTTGCGCAGACCACGCCAAAGCCGCGTATTGCACCATAAATTCAATATCGACGATACCTCCGGCGTCCTGCTTGAGGTCGAACAGCGCCGTGGCCTCGAAGGCATTGGCGCCCCTGCCGGCCGTCGTGGCCTTGGTGCCCAGGTTGTCACGCATCTTGGCACGCATCTCGCTGACCTCCTGGCGCAGCTTCTCCAAGTCCCGCTCACGCCCCAACACGTTAGCCCGTACCTGCTCGAACGCCTGGCCCACATCCTGGCTGCCCACCAGTACCCGCGCGCGGATCAGGGCCTGATGTTCCCAGGTCCAGGCTTCATTTTGTTGATAGCGATCAAACGCCCCCAGGGAACTCACCAACAAGCCCGATGCGCCGGAAGGTCGCAGGCGCATGTCCACTTCATACAGCTGGCCGGAGTTGGTCTGGGTGGTCAGCAGGTGAATGATGCGCTGGCCCAGGCGTGTAAAGAATTGCGCGCCATCGATCGGCTTGGCACCGTCCGTCTCGGCCTGGGGGTCGCCGTCATGGATAAACACCAGGTCCAGGTCCGAACCATGCCCCAGTTCGATGCCGCCCACTTTCCCATAACCGACAATGATGAACCCAGGATCGCACAGGGTGCCGTCCAGTCGCTGCGGCGAGCCGTGACGGGCGACGGTCTGGCGCCAGGCCAGGGCCAGCACTTGTTCAAGAATCGCTTCGGCCAGCCAGGTGAGGTAGTCGCTGACCTTCATCAACGGCAGGCTGCCGGCGATTTCCGAGGCGGCCACCCGCAGGCGGTGCGCCAGTTTGAAATGGCGCAAGGCTTCCATTTGCTGCTCAAGGTCATCTTCGGGAATGCGCGTGAGGCGCTCGCGCAACTCAGCGGCCAGCTCCGGCGCCAGCGGCGGCTTGAACAAGCGGCCTTCGTTGAGCAATTCATCCAGCAGCAGCGGAAAACGGGTGATCTGTTCGGCGATCCAAGGGCTGGCCGCGCACAATGTCAGCAGGCGACGCAGGGCGTCGGGGTTCTCAGTCAGCAACACCAGGTAGGCCGAACGCCGGGCCACGGCTTCCACCAGCGGCAACACGCGCTCCAGTACCAGGTCGGGGTTGGCATGTTCAACGGCCTGGGCCAGCAGGCGCGGGATAAACGCATCCAGGCGCTCACGCCCCAGGCGCTGCATGGCGCGCAACTGCGGGCTGGCACGCAGGCTGGCCAACGCCTTGAGGGCCTTGGGGGCATCGGTGAAACCACCTTCACTCAGTTGACGGCACGCCGCGTCGTCATCCTGGGATTCCTCCCACAGTGGCAACCATTCACCACCGACCACCAATTCGCTTTCTTCGCCTTCTTCCTCATCAGGGTCGGCAATCACCTGGCGAAAGTGCCAGTCCACGCGACCACGCCAGTACATCAGGCGCTCGTGGAACGCGGCCCAGTCACTGAAGCCCAGCATAAAGGCAATGCGCGCCTGGTCTTCGGGCCTGTCCGGCAGCATTTGCGTCTGGCGGTCGGCAATCGCCTGGATCGCATGCTCGGTGTAGCGCAGGAACTCGTAACCGCTGCGCAGCTCGCTGATCACCGCTGCGGGCAAATAACCCTGGCCTTCCAGCGTGCCCAGCACGTTCAACAGCGGGCGTTGCTGCAGGCTGAGGTCGCGGCCGCCATGGATCAGCTGGAATGCCTGCGCGATAAATTCCACCTCACGAATGCCGCCCGCGCCCAGCTTGATATTGTCGGCCATGCCCTTGCGCCGTACTTCCTGCTGGATCAGTTGCTTCATGGTGCGCAGCGCTTCGATGGCCGAGAAGTCCAGATAACGGCGGTAGACAAACGGGCGCAGCATGTCGAGCAGTTGCGCGCCAGCCGCCTGGTCGCCGGCCACCACCCGCGCCTTGATCATGGCGTAGCGCTCCCAGTCCCGACCCTGGTCCTGGTAGTACTGCTCCAGCGCGTTGAAGCTCAGCACCAGGGCGCCGGCCGAACCGTAGGGGCGCAGGCGCATGTCGACGCGGAAGACAAAACCATCGACGGTCATCGGGTCCAGGGCCTTGATCAGTTTTTGACCCAGGCGAATAAAGAACTCCTGATTATCCAGGGCGCGCTTCACGCCCACCGTTTCACCACCTTCGGGATAAGCGAAGATCAAGTCGATATCCGACGACAGGTTCAGCTCCACTGCACCGAGCTTGCCCATGCCGAGGATGACCATGTGCTGTGCCTCGCCGCTGCGTGCGCCGGTCGGCGTGCCGAACTGGGCGCAGTGGCGCTGGTACAGCCATTGATAGGCCTGGTCGATGCAGGCGTCGGCCATGTCGGACAGATCGCGACAGGTTTGCACCAGGTCGGCCTGGCGTGTGAGGTCGCGCCAGATGATGCGCACCTGCTGGCGCGTACGTTGGCGGCGCAGCACGCGGCCCAGTTCATCTTCTGTTTCGGCCTGTTGCACGGCACCGGCTATCTGGCTGCATAGCTCGCCGGGCGCAAAGCCGCGGTCCAGCTCGCCCCAGGCCACCAGCTCCAGCAACATCAAAGGGTCACGAACACCCTGTTCAATGACGAAATCACTCGCGGCGCACACGCGGGCGAAGTCGGCCCACCGTTGCGGCGTCCACGCAGAAAGGCCATGATCGTCATCCAGCGCGGCCACCGCGTCACGAAATGACTGCTCGGCCCGGTTGGCGTAAGGCAACAGAATGGCCGGCAGTTCGGCCAGCGTTGGAAGGCTCATGGTCTATCCTTGATCGGCGTGTAAATGGCGTGTAGTTGTGAAGGCAAGAGCCATGCTCGGTGAAGGACTGTCGAACAAAGGTTAGAAATAGCTGAAATTAAATTAATCTTGGCAGGCAACATCAAAGTTTCACCTTTTCTTGTTCGCAATAGACCAACAATAACGATTATGCTCACCAGCAAGACCGAGCCATACGCTCAGTCTTGTGTAGTTTTACTACTCGTATATACATTCGAAAGGCTGAAATGGCCGACGATTTGTAGTAAAACTACAGGACGCCGAAGCAACCTTCGGCCATCCAAGAATTTATGTCGTCTGCCCACAAGGCCAGTCGCAAACTTCAGGCAACCGATTCTGGTAGCCTTTCCGCCCTGGAGCAAGCCATGCAAGACCTCGATCCCGTCGAAACCCAGGAATGGCTGGACGCCCTGGAATCGGTTCTCGACAAAGAAGGCGAAGACCGTGCTCACTACCTGATGACCCGTATGGGCGAACTCGCGACCCGCAGCGGCTCGCAACTGCCTTACGCCATCACTACGCCATACCGCAACACCATCCCCGTTACCCACGAAGCACGCATGCCTGGCGACCTGTTCATGGAACGCCGCATTCGCTCGCTGGTACGTTGGAACGCCATGGCGATGGTAATGCGCACGAACTTGAAAGATTCGGACCTGGGCGGTCACATCTCCAGCTTCGCTTCCAGCGCAACCCTGTATGACATCGGCTTCAACTACTTCTTCCAGGCCCCGACCGACGAACACGGCGGCGACCTGATCTACTTCCAGGGCCACACCTCGCCAGGCGTCTACGCCCGTGCGTTCATGGAAGGTCGCATCAGCGAAGAACAAATGAACAACTTCCGCCAGGAAGTCGACGGTCAGGGCCTGTCGTCCTACCCGCACCCTTGGCTGATGCCTGATTTCTGGCAGTTCCCGACCGTTTCCATGGGCCTTGGCCCGATCCAGGCGATCTACCAGGCACGCTTCATGAAGTACCTGGAAGCCCGTGGCTTCATCCCTGAAGGCAAGCAGAAAGTCTGGTGCTTCCTCGGCGACGGCGAGTGCGACGAACCGGAATCCCTGGGCGCCATCTCCCTGGCCGGCCGCGAGAAGCTCGACAACCTGATCTTCGTCATCAACTGCAACCTGCAGCGCCTCGACGGCCCGGTTCGCGGCAACGGCAAGATCATCCAGGAACTCGAAGGCGTGTTCCGCGGTGCTCAGTGGAACGTGACCAAAGTCATCTGGGGCCGTTTCTGGGACCCACTGCTGGCCAAGGACGTCGACGGTATCCTGCAACGTCGCATGGACGAAGTCATCGACGGCGAGTACCAGAACTACAAGGCCAAAGACGGCGCGTTCGTTCGCGAGCACTTTTTCAACACGCCTGAACTCAAGGCCATGGTTGCCGACCTGTCCGACGACGAAATCTGGAAGCTCAACCGTGGCGGCCACGACCCGTACAAGGTTTACGCGGCGTACCACGAAGCGGTCAACCACAAAGAACAACCCACCGTCATCCTGGCCAAGACCATCAAGGGTTATGGCACCGGTGCCGGCGAAGCGAAGAACACCGCGCACAACACCAAGAAAGTCGATGTCGACAGCCTGAAGTTGTTCCGCGACCGCTTCGACATCCCGGTCAAGGACGAAGAGCTGGAGAACCTGCCGTTCTTCAAGCCAGAGCCAAACAGCGCCGAAGCCCGCTACCTGAGCGAGCGTCGCAGCGCACTGGGCGGCTTCGTGCCACAGCGCCGCGCCAACAGCTTCAGCGTACCGACGCCAGACCTGAGCACCCTCAAGGCTATCCTTGACGGCTCGGGCGACCGTGAAATCTCCACCACCATGGCCTTCGTGCGCATCCTGGCGCAGCTGGTCAAGGACAAGGACATCGGCCCGCGCATCGTCCCGATCATCCCGGACGAAGCCCGTACCTTCGGTATGGAAGGCATGTTCCGTCAGTTGGGCATCTACTCCTCCGTCGGCCAGCTCTACGAGCCAGTCGATAAAGACCAGGTGATGTTCTACAAGGAAGACAAGAAGGGCCAGATCCTCGAAGAAGGCATCAACGAAGCGGGCGCCATGAGCTCCTTCATCGCTGCCGGTACTTCGTACTCCAGCCACAACCAGCCAATGCTGCCGTTCTACATCTTCTACTCGATGTTCGGCTTCCAGCGTATCGGCGACCTGGCTTGGGCCGCTGGCGACAGCCGCACCCGTGGCTTCCTGATCGGCGGCACCGCCGGCCGCACCACGCTGAACGGCGAAGGCCTGCAACACGAAGACGGTCACAGCCACATCCTGGCTGCCACCATCCCGAACTGCCGCACCTTTGATCCAACCTACGGCTATGAGCTGGCGGTGATCATCCAGGACGGCATGAAGAAGATGACCGAAGAGCAGCAGGACGTTTTCTACTACATCACCGTGATGAACGAGTCCTACCAGCAGCCAGCCATGCCGGCCGGTGTGGAAGAAGGCATCATCAAGGGCATGTACCTGCTCGAAGAAGACACCAAAGAAGCGGCGCACCACGTACAGCTGATGGGCTCCGGCACTATCCTGCGTGAAGTACGTGAAGCGGCGAAGATCCTGCGCGACGAGTTCAACGTCGGTGCCGACGTATGGAGCGTCACCAGCTTCAACGAACTGCGTCGCGATGGCCTGGCCGTAGAGCGCAGCAACCGTCTGCACCCTGGCCAGAAGCCAGCCAAGAGCTACGTCGAAGAGTGCCTGGCCGGCCGTAAGGGTCCAGTCATTGCCTCTACCGACTACATGAAACTGTTTGCTGAACAAATTCGCCAGTGGGTCCCGTCCAAGGAATTCAAAGTCCTGGGCACCGATGGTTTCGGCCGCAGTGACAGCCGCAAGAAGCTGCGTCACTTCTTCGAAGTCGACCGTCACTTCGTGGTGTTGGCAGCCCTGGAAGCCTTGGCTGACCGTGGTGAGATCGAACCCAAGGTGGTGGCTGACGCCATCGTCAAGTTCGGGATCAACCCGGAAAAACGCAACCCACTGGACTGCTGAGGAGATTTTTTGTGAGCGAACTCATTCGCGTACCTGACATCGGCAGCGGTGAAGGTGAAGTAATCGAGCTGTTTGTGAAGGTCGGCGACACCGTCGAAGCCGACCAGAGCATCCTGACCCTCGAGTCGGACAAGGCGAGCATGGAAATCCCTGCTCCCAAGGCCGGCGTGGTCAAAAGCCTGAAAGTGAAGCTGGGCGACCGCCTGAAAGAAGGCGACGAACTGCTGGAGCTGGAAATCGAAGGCGCTGCTGATGCAGCCCCTGCGGCCGCGGCTCCGGCCGCCGCTGCACCTGCACCTGCTGCTGAAAAGCCTGCCGCTGCCGAGGCTGCTCCAGCCCCGGCCGCTGCACCTGCCGCCGCGACCGTCCAGGACATTCACGTCCCGGACATCGGTTCGTCGGGCAAGGCCAAGATCATCGAGCTGCTGGTCAAGGTCGGCGACACCGTCGAAGCCGACCAGTCGCTGATCACCCTGGAGTCCGACAAGGCTTCCATGGAAATCCCATCGCCGGCTGCCGGCGTGGTGGAAAGCATCGCGGTCAAGCTGGAAGACGAAGTCGGCACCGGTGACTTCATCCTCAAGCTCAAAGTACAAGGTGCTGCGCCAGCCGCCGCACCAGCACCGGCTGCTGCTCCGGCTGCCAAGGCTGAAGCGGCACCTGCCGCTGCTGCCCCTGCTCCGGCCGCAAAAGCCGAAGCTGCGCCAGCCCCTGCGGCTGCTGCGCCTGCGCCAAGCGGTGCCAAGGTTCACGCCGGCCCAGCCGTGCGTCAGCTGGCCCGTGAATTTGGCGTCGAGCTGAGCGCTGTTGCAGCCAGCGGCCCTCACGGCCGTGTGCTGAAGGAAGACGTGCAGGTTTACGTCAAAGCCATGATGCAAAAAGCCAAGGAAGCTCCGGCTGCCGGCGGCGCTACCGGTGGTTCGGGCATTCCGCCGATCCGCACCGTGGATTTCAGCCGTTTCGGCGAAATCGAAGAAGTGCCGATGACCCGCCTGATGCAAATCGGCGCGGCAGGCCTGCACGCCAGCTGGCTGAACATCCCGCACGTGACTCAGTTCGACCAGGCCGATATCACCGACCTGGAAGCGTTCCGCGTTGCGCAGAAAGCCGTGGCCGAGAAGGCCGGCGTGAAGCTGACCGTGCTGCCACTGCTGCTCAAGGCCTGTGCACACCTGCTCAAGGAACTGCCGGACTTCAACAGCTCGCTGGCGCCAAGCGGCAAGGCGATCATTCGCAAGAAGTACGTGCACATCGGCTTTGCGGTCGACACCCCGGATGGCCTGCTGGTACCGGTCATCAAGAACGTCGATCAGAAGAGCCTCCTGCAACTCGCTGGCGAAGCGGCTGCGCTGGCTGCCAAGGCCCGCGACAAGAAGCTCACCCCGGACGACATGCAGGGCGCTTGCTTCACCATCTCCAGCCTCGGCCACATTGGCGGCACTGGCTTCACGCCAATCGTCAACGCGCCGGAAGTGGCGATCCTGGGTGTGTCCAAGGCCACCATCCAGCCTGTGTGGGACGGTAAAGCGTTCCAACCCAAGCTGATGCTGCCACTGTCGCTGTCCTACGATCACCGTGTGATCAACGGTGCTGCGGCTGCGCGCTTCACCCAGCGCCTGAGCCAGCTGCTGAACGACATCCGCACCATCCTGCTGTAAGTCGCAGGGCCTTCCCGTTACCTGGAAGGCCCTTGCCACACCGATTTCCGAGCGCCACGCTCGTACCTCAACCCCGCCACTTGGCGGGGCTTTTTTTGCCTGTCTTTTGTAGGAGCGAGCTTGCTGTGGCGAGGGAGCTTGCTCCCGCTGGAGTGCGAAGCGCTCCCAAGATTTTGGGGCCGCTGCGCAGCCCAGCGCAAGCAAGCTTGCTCGCCACACGCAAGCACCCTACCTGCGTCAACGCACCATCGATCACCCCAATTACAGAAATCCCTCGCGCGGCCGATAACAGGCTTATAGCACTTAGCCTTCATCCTCTCTTGTCACTGCGTCCTGCATGATGCAACCTTGCCGCAGTCGACAGTCAAGAGGGCGTGAGCCCAGCGCAGTGCGCATTTTCCCAAGCGAGTTTCCCCATGAAAAGCCAACCCGATGTCGCCCGTATGGCGGCCGAGGTAGTGACGCAATTACCGGTGCCTTCGCGCCTCGGTATGCTGCGTTTCGAGCGGCTTAATGAGGCAAGCTGGGCCCTGCTCTACCTCGATCCCAATTGCGAACGCCAGTTCGGCCTGCCGGCGGTTGAACTCTGCGCCTTGATCGGCACGCCCTACGCCAGCCTGATGGAACCCCAGGCGCGCTACCAGTTGCACGATGCGATCCAGCAGCAACTGGCCCACAGCCCCCATTATCTGGTGCGCTACAACCTGCACACCCATGACGGCCCGCTGAGCGTGCTGGAGATGGGCGAGGCCTACAAACAACATAACCGCCACCTGGTGCGCGGCTACCTGATGGTGGTCGAGGGGCTGTTCAGCGAGACCAGCGCACCCGCCCCGACGGTCGACCTGGAAAACCAGAACAGCCGCCTGCAAATCGCCCTGGAGCTCAACCAGCGAGCGCAGCAGGAGCAGTTGCAACACCTGGAGCGAGTGCGCGCCCAGCAAGAACTGATCCTGCTGCTGGCGCGCCAACGCTACACAACGCCAAATTCCCTGCAAGAAGCCGCTGAACTGATCACGCGCAGCGCCTGCGACATTTACCAGATCGACTGCGCCAGCATCTGGAACCTCGAAGGCCATCATCTGGTACCGATCTCCGCCTATCACCGCGCCGATCAACAACACCATCTGCCCGAAGCCATTGATGCCAGCGGCTTCCCGGATTATCTGGAGGCCCTGCACTCCAGCCGCGCCATCGACGCCACCCACGCCCTGCGCGACCCACGCACCCGGGAAATGGCCGAAAGCCTGCGCGCCAAGGACATCCACGCGATGCTCGACGCCAGCATCCGTGTCGACGGCCAGGTCGTCGGCGTGCTGTGCCTGGAGCAAGGTGGCAGCCCGCGCGCCTGGCAGTCCGATGAGATCGCATTCGCCGGCGAGCTGGCAGACCAGTTCGCCCAGGTCATCAACAACCACAACCGCCGCACTGCCACCAGCGCCCTGCACTTGTTCCAGCGCGCCGTGGAGCAAAGCGCCAACGCGTTTTTGCTGGTCAATTGCGACGGCGTGGTGGAGTACGTCAACCCCAGCTTCACCGCGATTACCCAATACAGCGCCGAAGAAGTCCACGGCCATCGCCTGGCCCAACTGCCAGCTCTGGAGAACCTCAGCGAATTGCTGTTCGACGCGCCTTCGGCCCTGGCCAAAAGCAACAGCTGGCAAGGCGAGTTCAAGAGCCGCCGCAAGAACCTGGAACCGTACTGGGGCCAGCTGTCGATTTCCAAGGTGTATGGCGACAACCGCGAGCTGACCCACTACATCGGCATCTACGAAGACATCACCCAGACCAAGCTGGCGCAACAGCGCATCGAACGCCTGGCCTACACCGACAACCTGACCAACCTGGGCAATCGCCCCGCGTTCATTCGCAACCTCGACGAGCGCTTTGCCCGCGACAGCGACAGCCCGATCAGCCTGCTGTTGGTCGACATCGACAACTTCAAGCGCATCAACGACAGCCTCGGCCACCAGACTGGCGACAAGTTGTTGATCAGCCTGGCGCGCCGCCTGCGCAACAGCTTGAGCAGCGGCGGCAGCCTGGCGCGTTTTGCCAGTAACGAATTCGCGGTGCTGTTGGACGATGCCGACCTTGAGACCGGCCAGCAGGTGGCCAGCCAGTTGCTGACCACCCTCGACAAGCCGATGTTCGTCGACAACCAGTTGATCAGCGTAACCGGTTCCGTGGGCCTGGCCTGCGCGCCGCTGCATGGCCGCGACCCGCAGACCCTGATGCGCAACGCCGGCCTGGCCCTGCACAAGGCCAAAGCCAACGGTAAGCACCAGGTGCAAGTGTTTACCGAAGCGCTGAATGCCGAGGCCAGCTACAAGCTGTTCGTGGAAAACAACCTGCGCCGTGCCCTGACCCAGAACGAGCTGGACGTGTTCTACCAGCCCAAGCTATGCCTGCGCAGCGGTCGCCTGCTGGGCATGGAAGCGCTGTTGCGCTGGAACCACCCGGAAAAAGGCATGATCCGCCCCGACCAGTTCATCAGCGTGGCTGAAGAAACCGGGCTGATTATCCCCATCGGCAAATGGATCGCGCGCCAGGCCTGCCGCATGAGCCGGCAATTGACGGCCGCAGGCCTGGGCAACTTGCAGGTGGCCATCAACCTGTCGCCCAAGCAATTTTCCGACCCGGACCTGGTGGCCTCGATTGCCACCATCCTCAAGGAGGAACAGCTGCCGGCCAACCTGCTGGAGCTGGAGCTGACCGAAGGCTTGCTGCTGGAAGCCACTGAAGATACGCGCCTGCAACTGGACCAGCTCAAGAGCTTCGGCCTGACCCTGGCGATGGACGACTTCGGTACCGGTTACTCGTCGCTGAGCTACTTGAAAAAATTCCCCATCGACATCATTAAGATTGATCGCAGCTTTATCCATGAAATCCCGGACAACCAGGACGACATGGAAATCACCTCGGCGGTGATCGCCATGGCCCACAACCTCAAACTCAAGGTCGTGGCCGAAGGCATCGAAACCGCTGAGCAGTTGGCGTTCCTGCGCCGGCACCGTTGCGACGTGGGCCAGGGCTACCTGTTCGACCGCCCGATCCCGGGTGCCGAGCTGATGCAGAGGCTTAAACGCTACCCGCGCGGGCCAATCGCCTGACAGCGCTGTAACACTCGGGCACACTGGCTGTCTGACAATTTACTGTTACTCAACCTGACGAGAGGACTGATCATGGTCTTGCGCTCGGAAATTCTGGTGAACAAAAACGTGCTGCCTACTCAAGAACAAGCGTTGCCTGGTCGTGAAACCCCGATGAAGTTGCCCGAAACGCACTTCGTCAACGGCAACCCACTGCTGGGCCCGTTCCTGGATGACGTCGGCTTTGCGATCTTCGGCCTGGGCTGCTTCTGGGGCGCAGAACGCAAGTTCTGGCAGCGCGACGGCGTGGTCAGCACCGTGGTTGGCTACGCCGGCGGCTTTACGCCCAACCCGACTTATGAAGAAGTCTGCTCGGGCCTGACCGGCCATAGCGAAGTGGTGCTGGTGGTGTATGACCAGGCCAAGGTGAAATACGAAGACCTGCTGAAAATGTTCTGGGAACTGCACAACCCGACCCAGGGCATGCGCCAGGGCAACGACATCGGCAGCCAGTACCGTTCGGTGATCTACGCCACCACGCCTGAGCAACTGGCGGCAGCCAAGGCCAGTGCCGAGGCGTATCAGCAAGAGCTGAGCAAGGCCGGCCTGGGTGAGATCACCACGGAAATCGAAGAGGCCCCGACGGTGTACTTCGCCGAGGCGTATCACCAGCAGTACCTGGCGAAGAACCCCCAGGGCTACTGCGGGATCGGCGGCACGGGCGTGACCTGCCCGATCTGACCCCTGTGCCATGATCATTCCCACGCTCCGCGTGGGAATGCCGTACTGGATGCTCCGCGTCCGCTTTTAACATCGTGACGCGGAGCGTCACAGGCTGCGTTACCACGCGGAGCGCGGGAACGATCGGTTACTCGGCGATCAGCCAATCCATCTGCCAGCCACCCTGGGTCTGGCCCAGTTGCTTGGACAACCATGGCAGCAACTCACGCAATTCCTCTTCCAGGCCCCACGGCGGGTTGGCAATCGCCAGGCCCGAGCCGATAAGGGTATTGGGCGTGTCCAGCGGATGCACCAGCAACTCCACACGCAGCAGCTTCGGCGCACCGGTACCGGCCAGGTCCTGATAGAAACGGCGCAACATGCGCTGGTCTTTCACCGGGTACCAGATCGCCGCCACCGTCTGGCGCATACGGCTAACAGCCTCCTTGAGGGACGCGGCGCAACGCTGCATTTCGTCGAGTTTTTCAAACGGCGGGTCGATCAGCATCAGCGCGCGCTTTTCCGGCACTGGCAGCAAGGCCCGTGGCACGTGCCAGCCTTCGCCCAGGTGCACTTTGACGCGGCGATCACCCTTCATGTTGTCCTTGAGCAGCACGCCATCTTCAGGGTGCTTCTCGTTGAGCAACACACGGTCCTGGGGCCGCGTGAGGCGGCGCGCCAGTTCCGGCGAGCCCGGGTAGTAGCGCAACTGGCCATCTGGGTTCATATCGTGCAGCACGCGCATGTAGTCGGCGGTGAGCGGCGGCAGGTCGCTTGCGCCCCACAGGCGGGCAATGCCTTCCAGGTACTCACCGGTGCGGTTGGCCTGGTCGCCCTGCAAGTCATACAAGCCAATGCCTGCGTGAGTGTCGAGGTAGGCGAACGGCTGTTCCTTGCGCGACATCAGGGCGATGAGCCGGGTCAAGGTCAGGTGTTTGAAGACATCGGCATGGTTGCCGGCGTGAAAGGCGTGACGATAATTCATGGTTGCTCCTGCGCAGGGGGCGAAGTTTACCTTCTACCGGTGCAAAGGTGCAGGGCCGCATGGCGGGCGGCACGGAAGTGACGCTATCGCCAGGGGCTCAACTGAGCTGCGAGGCAAGGTAATCAGCCAGTGCACCATGGCTGATTTGCGGCCTGCGTGCGAAGTAGGCGACTTTATGCTGCAAGGTTGCTGGCGTAAACGCGGTATAGAGGTCAGGACGCTGCTCTTGGAGCCATTGCAGCAGGTTGTCGACCAGCACCTGCGGTGACTGCTGCGCCATATGCTTGAGCAACGATTCCGGCACCTGCCACCAGGGGCTGGCTGGGGCCGCAGTGACTGGTTTGGCCGCCACCGACAGCGGCTGGCCGTTGATCAAGTAGCGCTGGAACACTGGCAACACGCGCCCGGCCTCGTCGCCTAATGACTGCAACATCGGCAAAAGGTGCGCGCCATCCCAGAAACGCAAAAACACCGGCTGGTTTTCAGAGAGGTACACCTGGGTCAAACCCTTGAAATGCGCGATCACCACCTCCAGCGGGCTGGACGAGACCGCCAGCCAGCCCCAATCCGACGCTTGGGTGGTGGCTATCCAATCGAGAAAGGCACTGCTCGGCTCAACGACGCCAACGTAGGGCATGACCTCATCCCAGTCAGCGTAGGCCGTGCCCGCCCAGATCGGTCGCGGCATCTTTGCAGCGGCCGTGGCTTGCCAGGCGGCGAGCGGCTTGGCGTCGCTGGCATTGCCCAGCACGGCGTACAGCTGTTCATCAGGCTGCAACGGGTATTGCGCCAGCCAGGCATTGGGCGTCAAGAGCGCGGGCATCAGGACGCACTCCGTGTATGGGCGTCGATGTCGCACTGGCCGTTCTTGCAGCGCTCGCATTCTTCGCAGAACGGCGCGCTGCGTTTGAGGCTGAACACTTGTGCACGGCTTAACGGTGCGGGAATCACTGTCGATACAGCCTCTTTCAACCCAGACATTAACGGCGCCGGCGTCGGGGCAGGCGCGCTGCCGAGCTGGATCGGCACACTGCTGAAAATCCCGCCCGCTGACAATGTGATCGACTGCCCGCCCGCCTGGATCGTCACGCTGGCACCCGCATCAATGATGATGCTTTGCCCGGCCCCCAGCGCAATGATTTGCCCGGCACGCATGTGCTGCGAACCGCCAACCACCAGATGGTCATCCTGCTTGAGCTCGGTCAAACGGTTGCCGTGGGTGATGCGCTGCTCCTGGCCCTGCAACTCATGGCGCGACTCGCCGCCCACCTGCACGCGACGCTGGTTATCGACCTGTACCTGTTGGTCGTGCAACACATGCTGGGTCCAGTCCCGCTGGGCGCGCAGGTAGATTTCCTCGGCACCCTTGCGGTCCTCGATACGCAGTTCGTTGTAGCCACCACCGCCAGGGCTGCTCTGGCTACGCCAGAGACTACGGGTCTTGTCCGCGGGCAGGTCGAGGGGCACAGGCGTGGCGGCGTTGGGCAGGCACCCCACCACCAGCGGCATATCCATGTCGCCATTGACGAACCCCACCAGCACTTCCATGCCAACCCGGGGTATCAGCACCACGCCATAACGGTCATGGGCCCAGCCACTGGCGACCCGCAGCCAGCAACTGGAATGGTCGTTGTGCTCGCCGACACGATCCCAGGCCAGTTGCACCTTGACCCGGCCGTATTCGTCACAGTGAACCTCACTGTCAACCGGGCCGGTGACCACTGCACTTTGATATCCCGATACCGTCGGGCGCGGCTGCTCCGGCAAGGGCGGACGAAACACCGCATCCCATGGCGCGGCGACAAATGCGTTGCGATACCCTTGGCGCAGTTCCCCTCCGTCCTCCTCGGTGACCGCTTCCTCCAGCACCTGAGGCTGCTTGCCTTCATGGCGCACCTGCGTCACCAGCCACAGGTCGTTCCAGTCCTCACGGGGGTGCTCACGCAACTGCAGAAACCGGCCACTGGCCAACGCAGGCTCATCGCCCTGGCCATGGGCACTACGATAGTCGCTGCGGTACCGCTCCAGGCCACGCTGGGCGAGGCATCTGCCTTGGGCTCGGTCGGAAAACTTGCCGGGGTAGTGCTGCGCTTCAAGCTTGGGCAATGACTTGTCGACGGCTGCGCTTTCCAGCTCGACATGGGGTTTGCGAAAGTCGTAATCGCGAAGATTCAACGCCGTGGTGCAGGTCGCCAATTGCAAGGTGAAGCGCTTGATCGCAGGGTTAGCGGCGACCATTCCCGAACCAGGCCGGTACGGCGTGGGCTGATCTGCCTGGGCAAATACGGTCTGGTCATCGCCAAACACCAGCAGATGCCCTGCGGGGGAATGCTGGAAGTGATAGTGAATACCCAGCTCGGCACACAGGCGCTGGATGAACGCCAGGTCGCTCTCGCCGAACTGCACGCAATATTCACGCTCAGGGTAATCACCGCTCAACCGGAACTCGAAGCGGTCACTGTGAATCCCCTGCCCGGCCAGCACTTGGGCAACAATCTGCGGCACCGTCTTATGCTGAAAAATGCGCTGGTGGCTGCTGTGTGCCAGGTACGCCAGATGCGGCGCAAGGCTGAGCTGGTAGCGCGTCAGGCGCCGGCCCGAGTCGCCCTGGGCAACCCGATACACCAGGCCGTGAACGCCATGCCCCTGATCGTCGAAGCCCAAGTACACCTGGCGATGCAGCAAGCCCTCCAGGTCGATATCCGGCTGCTCGCTGACCAGCTCAAGTTCAAAACGATAGGGCTGGCTGATGGCCTCGGTGCCGTCGAACGCGAACACCTCGAAATCACTCGGCGCCCCATCCAGGGCCAGGGTAAATGCAGGTTGGTTGGCAGGAGCGAACATCCGGTGTTTCTCTGCGAAGGGTGGGCGGTCGATTCTGCACCAGCCGTTCGCCTTGCCGAGCGCTGCCTCGGCAAATAAGTAAGGTCCTACGTGAGCACCGCTGGAACCCACGAGCATCGACGGCAATTGCACCAATCAGCCCACACAAAAAAAGGCCCAGTGTCCTTCGGACGTGGGCCTTTCTTGTTCGTTCAGCAGGCGTTAAACGCCCAGCGAATTACTTGTTCAAGTTGTAATCTTTTTCCGCAGCATCAAAACGCTCGACCATGCCCACCGTCGGTGCGCCCATCTTGCTCACGAAGTAGATCGCCAGGCTGGCGAAGATGAAGCCTGGGATGATTTCGTACAGGCCCAGCAATTCGAAGTGCTTCCACACGATCACGGTGATCGCGCCGACCAGGATGCCGGCCAGGGCGCCGTTGCGGGTCATGTGTTTCCAGATGACCGAGATCAGTACCACGGGGCCGAAGGCTGCACCGAAACCGGCCCAGGCGTAGCTGACCAGGCCCAGTACGCGGTTTTCCGGGTTGGCGGCCATGGCGATGGCGATCAAGGCCACTACCAGCACCATGATGCGACCGACCCATACCAGCTCAAGCTGGGAAGCGCCTTTGCGCAGGAACGCCTTGTAGAAGTCTTCCGTCAGGGCGCTGGAGCACACCAGCAGTTGGCAGCTCAGGGTGCTCATCACAGCCGCCAGAATGGCCGACAGCAACACACCGGCAACCCATGGGTTGAACAGGATTTTGGCCAGCTCGATAAACACACGCTCTGGGTTTTCAGTCACCGGGCCCGCCACTTCCGGGTGCGCCGAGAAGTAAGCGATACCGAAGAAGCCCACCGCCACGGTGCCGCCCAAGCACAGGATCATCCAGGTCATGGAGATGCGACGCGCCTTGGCGATCGACTTAACCGAGTCCGCCGCCATGAAGCGCGCGAGGATGTGCGGCTGGCCGAAGTAGCCCAGGCCCCAGCCCATCAACGAGATAACGCCGATGAAGGTGGTGTTTTTCAGCATGTCGAAGCTGGTCGGGTCCTTGGCTTCAATGGCCAGGAAGGTGGTGTCTACGCCGCCGGTGGCCAGCAGCACGATAATCGGCGTGAGGATCAGCGCGAAGATCATCAGCGTGGCTTGCACGGTGTCGGTCCAGCTGACTGCCAGGAAACCACCGATGAAGGTGTAGGCAATAGTCGCCGCAGCACCGGCCCACAGCGCGGTCTCGTAGGACATGCCGAAGGTGCTTTCGAACAGGCGGGCGCCGGCGACGATGCCGGAGGCGCAGTAGATGGTGAAGAACACCAGGATCACCACGGCGGAGATGATCCGCAGCAGGCCGCTTTTATCTTCGAAGCGGCTGGAGAAGTAATCCGGCAGGGTCAGGGCGTCGCCGTTGTGTTCGGTCTGCACGCGCAGGCGGCCGGCCACGAACAACCAGTTGAGGTAGGCACCGACGATCAGGCCGATGGCAATCCAGCTTTCCGACAGACCGGACATGTAGATCGCGCCCGGCAAGCCCATCAACAGCCAGCCGCTCATGTCGGAAGCACCGGCGGACAAGGCTGTCACCACGCTACCGAGGCTGCGACCGCCCAGGATGTAATCGGAAAGGTTGTTGGTGGAGCGATAGGCCATCAGGCCGATCAGCACCATTGCTGCGATGTAGATCACGAACGTGATCAGGGTTGGATTACTAACGCTCATAGGAGTGACGCCCTGGCTTTGTTTTTATGTAGCGACGGTCATGGGGACGGCCACCCGTGGATAACCGGATAGACGAACCTGCATGCCGCGCATTTATGACTGGCGTTTCCCCAGGAAAGCCGCCAGCCGATGAACCCACCCAGAGGGTTGGTTGCACCTTGGTGCGCGAATGCTATTCAACAAAGCAAATAAGGTGCAACCAGTTTCTGCCGATTAAGTTGCACCCAAGTGTGTTTTAGGACAAACGCGCTTTTTTTGCTCCTTTTCGGAGCAAGAACAGCCGATCTCAGAAGCAAATGCACCAGCGCGAAGCGGATTCGGTCGTGTGTTTATTTTTTTCCGATCAAGCGTCGAATATTTAACCAACAAAAGGGTTGCACCCGGTTGCACCTCAGGATGGGCAAAGCTAATCTTGCCGCCAGCAGATGCCACTCGGTAGTGGCACCCATGAGGATAAAAAAATGGCAACGACCACCCTTGGGGTCAAACTCGACGACCCGACCCGCGAACGCCTGAAGGCCGCCGCGACCTCCATTGATCGCACGCCGCACTGGCTGATCAAGCAGGCGATTTTCAATTACCTGGAGAAACTCGAGGGTGGTGCAACCCTGTCCGAGCTCAATGGCTTGAGCACCAAGGAGGCCGATGATGCCGGCGAGGTCCAGGCCGACCACGCCCACCAGTGCTTCCTTGAGTTCGCCGAGAGCATCCTGCCGCAATCGGTATTGCGTGCCGCAATCACCGCCGCTTACCGCCGCCCCGAGCCGGAAGTGGTACCGATGCTGATCGAACAGGCGCGCCTGCCGGCACCGATGGCCGAAGCCACCAACAAGCTGGCCGCGAGCATTGCCGAAAAACTGCGCAATCAGAAGAGTGCCGGCGGCCGTGCCGGTATTGTTCAGGGCCTGCTGCAAGAATTCTCCCTGTCGTCCCAGGAAGGCGTGGCGCTGATGTGCCTGGCCGAAGCGCTGCTGCGCATCCCGGACAAAGGCACCCGCGATGCACTGATCCGCGACAAGATCAGCACCGGCAACTGGCAGCCGCATTTGGGCAACAGCCCATCGCTGTTCGTCAACGCCGCTACCTGGGGCCTGCTGCTGACTGGCAAGCTGGTGTCCACCCACAACGAAGCAGGGCTGACCTCGTCCCTGAGCCGCATCATCGGCAAGAGCGGCGAGCCGATGATCCGCAAGGGCGTCGACATGGCCATGCGCCTGATGGGCGAGCAGTTCGTCACCGGCGAAACCATCGCCGAAGCCTTGGCCAATGCGAGCAAATTCGAAGCCAAGGGCTTCCGCTATTCCTACGACATGCTCGGTGAAGCCGCACTCACCGAACACGACGCCCAGAAGTACCTGGCCTCGTACGAACAAGCCATTCATTCCATCGGCAAAGCCTCCCATGGCCGTGGGATCTATGAAGGCCCGGGCATCTCCATCAAACTCTCCGCCCTGCACCCGCGCTACAGCCGTGCGCAGTACGAGCGTGTGATGGATGAGCTGTACCCGCGCCTGCTGTCGCTGACTTTGCTGGCCAAGCAGTACGACATCGGCTTGAACATCGACGCCGAAGAAGCCGACCGCCTGGAGCTGTCCCTGGACCTGCTCGAGCGCCTGTGCTTCGAGCCGCAATTGACTGGCTGGAACGGCATCGGCTTTGTGATCCAGGCGTACCAGAAGCGTTGCCCGTATGTGATCGACTACGTCATCGACCTGGCCCGCCGCAGCCGCCATCGCCTGATGATCCGCCTGGTAAAAGGCGCGTACTGGGACAGCGAAATCAAGCGCGCCCAGGTCGAAGGCCTGGAAGGCTACCCGGTCTACACCCGCAAGGTATACACCGACGTTTCCTACATTGCCTGCGCACGCAAACTGCTGTCGGTGCCGGAAGTCATCTACCCGCAGTTCGCCACGCACAACGCCCACACCCTGTCGGCTATCTACCACATCGCCGGTCAGAACTATTACCCCGGCCAGTACGAGTTCCAGTGCCTGCACGGCATGGGTGAACCGCTGTACGAACAGGTTGTAGGCAAGGTTTCCGAAGGCAAGCTGAACCGTCCGTGCCGTGTATACGCACCGGTTGGTACCCACGAAACACTGCTGGCCTATCTGGTACGCCGCCTGCTGGAAAACGGTGCCAACACCTCGTTCGTCAACCGTATCGCTGACCAGTCCATCTCGATCCAGGAATTGGTAGCCGACCCGGTGGCCAGCATCGAGCAAATGGCAACCCAGGAAGGCGGTTTCGGCCTGCCACACCCGCGCATCCCTTTGCCGCGTGACCTGTACGGCAGCGACCGCGCCAACTCGGCCGGTATCGACCTGGCCAACGAACATCGTCTGGCCTCGCTGTCCTGCGCCCTGCTGGCCACCGCTCACAACAACTGGAAGGCCGCACCGATGCTCGGTTGCGCCGCCAGCAATGAAACGGCTCAACCGGTGCTGAACCCGTCCGACCTGCGTGATGTGGTCGGCCAGGTACAGGAAGCCACCGTCGAAGACGTCGACAACGCCATCCAGTGCGCCATCAGCGCCGCACCGATCTGGCAGGCCACCCCGCCCGCCGAACGCGCTGCCATCCTGGAACGCGCCGCCGACCTGATGGAAGGCGAGATCCAGCCGCTGATGGGCCTGCTGGCCCGTGAAGCCGGCAAGACCTTCGCCAACGCCATCGCGGAAGTGCGTGAAGCCGTGGACTTCCTGCGCTACTACGCAGTGCAGGCGCGCAACGACTTCACCAATGACGCCCACCGCCCATTGGGCCCAGTGGTGTGCATCAGCCCGTGGAACTTCCCGCTCGCCATCTTCAGCGGCCAGGTAGCTGCAGCGCTGGCTGCCGGTAACCCGGTGCTGGCCAAGCCTGCCGAGCAGACGCCGCTGGTGGCTGCCCAGGCCGTACGCATCCTGCTTGAAGCCGGCATTCCGGAAGGTGTGCTGCAATTGCTGCCAGGCCAGGGCGAAAGCGTCGGTGCCCGTCTGGTGGGTGATGATCGCGTCAAAGGCGTGATGTTCACCGGTTCCACCGAAGTGGCGCGCCTGCTGCAACGCAATGTCGCCGGTCGCCTGGATGCCCAGGGTCGCCCGATTCCGCTGATCGCCGAAACCGGTGGCCAGAACGCGATGATCGTCGATTCCTCGGCGCTGACCGAACAAGTGGTGATCGACGTCGTATCGTCGGCCTTCGACAGCGCCGGTCAACGTTGTTCGGCCCTGCGCGTACTGTGCCTGCAGGAAGATTCGGCAGACCGTGTGGTCGAAATGCTCAAGGGCGCCATGGCTGAATGCCGCCTGGGTAACCCGGAACGCCTGTCGGTCGACATCGGCCCGGTGATCGACGCCGAAGCCAAGGCCGGTATCGAGAAACACATCCAGGCCATGCGCGACAAAGGCCGCAACGTTTACCAGGTGGCGATTGCCGACGGTGAAGAGATCAAGCGCGGCACCTTCGTGATGCCGACCCTGATCGAGCTGGAAAGCTTCGACGAACTGCAACGCGAGATCTTCGGCCCGGTATTGCACGTAGTGCGCTACAAGCGCAAAGAGATCGACCAGCTCATCGGCCAGATCAACGCTTCCGGCTACGGCCTGACCCTGGGCGTGCACACCCGCATCGACGAGACCATCGCCAAGGTGATCGACAACGTCAATGCCGGTAACGTCTACGTCAACCGCAACATTGTTGGCGCCGTGGTCGGCGTGCAGCCGTTCGGCGGCGAAGGCCTGTCCGGCACTGGCCCGAAAGCCGGTGGCCCGCTGTACCTGTACCGCTTGCTGTCGACTCGTCCTACCGATGCGATCGAGCAATCCTTCGTACGGGGCGACAAGCTGGCCGCGCCGGATGTGCGCCTGCGTGATGCCATGAGCCAATCGCTGACCGCCCTGAAAACCTGGGCCGACGGCAATAAGTTCAGCGAACTGAGCGCGTTGTGCACGCAGTTCGCCGCCCAATCGCAGAGCGGTATCACCCGCCAACTGGCCGGCCCGACTGGCGAGCGCAACAGCTACGCCATCCTGCCGCGCGAGCACGTGCTGTGCCTGGCCGAAGTGGAAGGCGACCTGCTGACCCAACTGGCGGCGGTATTGGCCGTCGGTGGTTCGGCGGTATGGCCGGAAACCGAGCTGACCAAGGCCTTGTTCCCACGCCTGCCTAAAGAGATTCAGGCGAAGATCAAGCGCGTGGCCGACTGGTCCAAGGACGACGTGGTGTTTGACGCTGTGCTGCATCACGGTGATTCCGACCAACTGCGTGCGGTGTGCCAGCAAGTGGCGCAGCGCGGTGGGGCAATTGTCGGGGTGCATGGCATGTCGCAAGGCGAAACGGCGATTGCGCTGGAGCGTCTGGTGATCGAGCGTGCGTTGAGCGTTAACACTGCTGCAGCGGGTGGTAACGCCAGCCTGATGACCATCGGCTAACTGATACAACGCGGCTGATCGCGGCTGATCGTTCCCACGCTCCGCGTGGGAATGCAGCTCAAGGACGCTCTGCGTCCAGAAGCGTGACGCGGAGCGTCAAAAGAGGCGTTCCCACGCAGAGCGTGGGAACGATCTCGATGCCTCGCCAGCGTTCTGCCCTTCTATCACTTAAATCAATCTTGCTATCCACCCTCCATTCGCGGACTTAGACTCAGGCCAATTCCTTCAAAGGTACGCCGCCATGTCCGAGACGCTGCTCAGTTCCCGCAATCTGGCTTTCGAGCTGTACGAAGTCCTCGATGCCGAGGGCCTGACCCAGCGCGAGCGGTTTGCCGAACACAACCGCGAAACCTTCGATGCCGCGATCAGCACGGCGCGCAACATCGCAGAAAAGTACTTCGCCCCTCACAACCGCAAGAACGACGAAAACGAACCGCGCTATGAAAACGGCCAGGCGATCCTGATCCCGGAGGTCAAACCCGCCGTGGACGCCTTCCTTGAAGCCGGCTTCCTCAACGCAGCACGTAGCTTTGAAGCAGGCGGCATGCAACTGCCGACCCTGTTGTCCCAGGCTTGTTTCGCGCACTTCCAATCGGCCAACGCCGCCTCGACGTCCTACCCGTTCCTGACCATGGGCGCCGCCAACCTCATTGAGAGCTTCGGCACCGAGGAGCAGAAACAACGCTTCCTGCAGCCAATGATCGACGGGCGCTTCTTCGGCACCATGGCCCTGACCGAGCCCCATGCAGGTTCCTCCCTGTCGGACATTCGGACCCGTGCAGAACCCGCGGCTGACGGCAGTTATCGGCTCAAGGGCAACAAGATCTTTATCTCCGGTGGCGACCATTCGCTGTCGGAAAACATCGTGCACATGGTGCTGGCCAAATTGCCGGACGCTCCCGCAGGCGTGAAGGGCATTTCGCTGTTTATCGTGCCCAAGTTCCTGGTCAACGATGACGGCAGCCTGGGCGCTCGCAACGATGTGCTGCTGGCGGGGCTGTTCCACAAGATGGGCTGGCGCGGCACCACGTCCACGGCGCTTAACTTTGGCGATAACGGCAACTGTGTCGGCTACCTGGTGGGCAAGCCGCACCAGGGGCTGAGCTGCATGTTCCAGATGATGAACGAGGCACGCATCGGCGTAGGCATGGGCGCGGTAATGCTCGGTTACGCCGGCTACCTTTACTCGCTGGACTACGCCCGCGAACGGCCCCAGGGGCGCCTGCCTGATAGCAAAGATCCGAGCACCGCACCGGTGGCGATCATCCAGCATGCCGACATCAAGCGCATGCTGCTGACCCAGAAAGCCTATGTGGAAGGCGCCTTTGACCTCGGCCTCTACGCGGCGCGGCTATTCGACGACACCACCACCCTGCAAACCGACACCGAACGCAAGCAAGCCCACGAATTGCTCGACCTGCTCACGCCCATCGTCAAATCCTGGCCGTCGGAGTTCTGCCTCAAGGCCAACGAGCTGGCGATCCAGATTCTCGGCGGCCACGGCTACACCCGCGAATACCCGGTGGAGCAGTACTACCGCGACAACCGCCTGAACCCCATCCATGAAGGCACCCACGGCATCCAGTCCCTGGACCTGCTCGGGCGCAAATTGGCGCAGAATGGTGGTGCCGGCTTGAAGCAATTGATTCGCCTGATCGCTGAAACCGGAGCCCGGGCGCAAAAGCACCCTTCACTCACGGCACTGCGAGAGCCTCTGGAGCAACTGGTAAACCGGCTGCAAAGCGTCACGATTGGCCTGCTGACCGATCTCGCCCAAGGCAAGGTCAACAGCAGCCTGGCGAACTCGGCGCTGTACTTGAAAGTGTTCGGGCACACGGTGATTGGCTGGCGCTGGCTGGAACAGGCGATCCGCGCCGAAGAAGGGCTGGCCAAGGGTGACGCGGCTGACGCGGCCTTTTATAAGGGCAAGCTCCAGGCCGCCCGGTACTTCCTGACCTGGGAAATACCGAGCTGCCATCATGAACTGGCGATTCTGGAAGCACGCGACGATACGTGCCTGGGCATGCAAGACGAGTGGTTCTAAGGCTGACCGATCACCTTGGAAATCACATCGACCGTGGCGCTGACTTGCTCTTGGTAACGGTCGAGTTCCTGCTGGTGCGCCTGTTGCATTTCAATCTGCTCGGCGCACAGGTTCAGCGCGGCCAGTACCAATAGCTTGTCACCGATCAGGGTCGGGTACTTTTTCTTGGTAACCGCCAGGGAGGCCTTGAGCATGGTCACGGCATGCATCAGGGTCTGATCTTCGCCGGCCGGTGCCTTGATCGAGTAATCCTCTCCGAGAATCGAAACGACCTTTATGCCCTCACTCATGCGCTGACAGGCCCTGCACTTACACGCTCAACCAGCGCCTGGATGCGGGCGGCGGTGGCGCCGTGCTTTTCTTCCTGTTCCATCAGGTTCAGTTGCAGGCTGTCGTTTTCGTCCTTGGCGCGGGCCAGCTCGGCCTTGAGGGATTCGTTGCTGCCCAGCAATTCTTGATTCTGCTGTACGAGGTCGCTGACCAGTTGTTCCAATTGGCTGAGGGATGCTTCTAACATTTTGATTTCTCGGGCTTTTAAAAAGGGCGGTGACGATAAAGAAAATTCACCTCGGATGCCAGGGTTATCCCTGGCCGCGCAGCCCGATGATGCAAGGCCGGGCCGCACTTTCGAGCCTTAGTGACTGCATTTACCCGATCTGGTTCCTGAACTCACCCAACCCCTGGTCCGATGCGACAAAAGCGCGCGCCCCCTTAAGACTTTAGTCGCATGGCCGATAAGGCGGGCACACCTCGTCTCATGGCCGCATGGATAGCGCCTCCCCCAGGACTCCAGCATGTCTCTTCGTAATATGAATATCGCCCCGAGGGCCTTTCTCGGCTTCGCGTTTATTGGCGCCTTGATGTTGTTGCTCGGTGTGTTCGCCCTGAACCAGATGAGCAAAATTCGTGCAGCCACCGAAGACATCACCTCGGCCAGCGTGCCCAGCATTCGCGCCCTGGATGAATTCACCCAACTGACCCTGCGCCTGCGCGTGCTGTCGTACCGCTTGCTGACCAACCGCGAGCCGGATGTACAGCAAAAGACCCTGGAAGCCTTTGAACTGCGCAATCAGCAGATTCGCACAGCCCAGGACATCTACGAAAAACTGATCACCAGCACCGAAGAGCGCAACGTCTACAGCGAGTACGTCCGCTTGCTGGGCCAGTACCGCCAGATTGAAGAGCGCATGAAGAGCCTGTCTCGCGCCAATCAGGTCAACGAGCTGCGCAGCCTGCTCAACACCGAGTTGCTGGACAACTCCGAGCAGGTCAATGCGGTCTTGACCCGCTTGCTGGATATCAATAACGACGACGCCAACGCCACCAACCAGCGCGCCAAAGACCAATACGACATGGCCTTTGACCTGGTGGTAGGCCTGCTGGTGATTGCCACGGCGCTGACCTTGCTGTTTGCCTGGTTGCTGACCCGCAGCATCACCCTGCCCATCGCCCAGGCGCTAGAAGCCGCCGAAGAAGTGGCCGAAGGCAACCTGACGCGCCCGATCAGTGTGGACGGCAACGACGAAGCCGGGCGCCTGCTCGCGGCCATGGCCAAGATGCAACACAAACTGCGCGACACCCTGCAACGTATCGCCGGCTCCGCTACCCAGCTGGCGTCTGCCGCTGAAGAGCTGAATGCGGTCACCGACGAAAGCGCCCGTGGCCTGACCCAGCAGAACAACGAAATCGAACAGGCCGCCACTGCCGTCAACGAGATGACCAGCGCGGTGGAAGAAGTCGCACGCAACGCGGTGAGCACCTCCGAAGCCTCGCGCAATGCCACCACCTCCGCCGGTGACGGTCGCGACCTGGTGCAGGAAACCGTTAGCGCTATCGAACGCATGAGTACCGACGTGCAGGCCACCGCTTCCCTGATTGGCGACCTGGCCAATGAATCGAGGGATATCGGTAAAGTGCTGGACGTGATCCGTGGCCTGGCTGACCAGACCAACCTGCTGGCCCTGAACGCCGCGATCGAAGCAGCGCGAGCCGGGGAAGCCGGGCGTGGTTTCGCCGTGGTGGCCGATGAAGTGCGGGCGTTGGCCCATCGCACCCAGCAGTCCACCAGCGAAATCGAGCGCATGATCGGCAGCATCCAGACAGGCACTGAACACGCGGTAGATTCGATGCGCAACAGCACCGAGCGCGCCGAATCGACACTCAACATCGCCCGAGGCGCGGGCCTGTCGCTGGACACCATCAACACGGCGATTGTGGAAATCAACGAGCGCAACCTGGTGATCGCCAGTGCGGCGGAAGAACAGGCCCAGGTGGCGCGGGAAGTGGACCGCAACCTGGTGAATATCCGTGACCTGTCGGTGCAATCGGCAACAGGCGCCAGCCAGACCAGCGCGGCGAGCGGTGAGTTGTCGCGCTTGGCGGTGGATCTGAATGGGATGGTCGGAAGGTTCCGCCTCTGAAATAAGCCTTTGCTCACACCGCATACCTTGTGGGAGCTGGCTTGCCTGCGATAGCAATCTGTCAGCTAACGCCCATAGCGCCTGGCACACCGCAATCGCAGGCAAGCCAGCTCCTACATTTGAGCGATGTGCAGCCACAAAAGCTTTTTGACAGCGCAGCAATTCAACAGGTTAGAATCCCTGGCACGCAGACTGCATGGTCAGTTTGCGTCCTGTCTTCCCCCTGCCCTGGAGTACTGCCTTTGAATGCGACGACCATCAACAGCCTGTTCTTGATCGGCGCGTTGCTGGTGACTGCGAGCATTCTGGTGAGTTCGCTTTCGTCACGCCTGGGTATCCCTATCCTGGTGATTATCCTGGCCGTGGGCATGACCGCCGGGGTCGATGGCGGTGGCATCATTTTCGATAACTACCCCACCGCCTATCTGGTGGGTAACCTCGCCCTCGCCGTGATCCTGCTCGACGGCGGTTTGCGCACCCGGGTGGCGAGTTTCCGCGTGGCGCTGTGGCCGGCCTTGTCCCTGGCCACGGTGGGGGTGTTGATTACCACAGGCCTCACGGGCATGGCGGCGGCCTGGCTGTTCGACCTCAACATCATCCAAGGCTTGCTGATCGGCGCCATCGTCGGCTCCACGGACGCCGCGGCGGTATTCTCGCTGCTGGGCGGCAAGGGCCTCAACGAGCGGGTCAGCGCCAGCCTGGAAATCGAATCCGGCAGCAACGACCCGATGGCGGTGTTCCTCACCGTCACCCTGATCGACATGCTCGCCAGCGGCCAGACCGGCCTGCACTGGAGCCTGCTCACGCACCTGATCCGCGAATTCGGCATCGGTGGCCTGGTAGGCCTGGGCGGCGGCTGGCTGATGTTGCAACTGGTCAACCGCATCAACCTGGCCAACGGCCTGTACCCGATCCTTGTGATCGCCGGTGGCCTATTCGTATTCGCCCTGACCAACGCCCTGCACGGCAGCGGCTTCCTCGCCGTGTACCTGTGCGGGTTGGTCATCGGCAACCGCCCGGTGCGCAGCCGGCATGGCATTTTGCATATGCTCGACGGCATGGCCTGGCTGGCGCAGATCGGGATGTTCTTGGTGCTGGGCCTGCTGGTCACGCCTCACGATTTGCTGCCCATCGCCCTGCCCGCCCTGGGCCTGGCGCTGTGGATGATCCTGTTTGCCCGGCCGCTGTCGGTGATGGTTGGCCTGCTGCCATTCAAGGCGTTCCACGGGCGCGAAAAAGCCTTTATAGCCTGGGTGGGCCTGCGCGGCGCGGTACCGATCATCCTCGCGGTGTTCCCGCTGATGGCCGGCCTGCCCCATGCGCAGCTGTACTTCAACCTGGCATTCTTTATCGTGCTGGTCTCGCTGTTGGTGCAGGGCACCAGCCTGCCGTGGGTGGCCAAGTTGCTCAAAGTCACCGTACCGCCAGACCCGGCGCCGATCTCCCGCGCGGCCCTGGAAGTGCACGTTACCAGCGAGTGGGAGTTGTTCGTCTACCGCCTGGGCGCCGAAAAATGGTGCATCGGCGCGGCCCTGCGCGAGCTGAAAATGCCCGAAGGCACGCGCATCGCCGCGCTGTTTCGTGGCCAGCAACTGCTCCATCCGTCGGGTAGTACGGTGCTGGAAGTCGGCGATTTGCTCTGTGTGATCGGCCACGAACACAACCTGCCGGCCCTGGGCAAATTGTTCAGCCAGGCGCCGCAACGGGGCCTCGATTTGCGCTTCTTCGGCGACTTCGTACTCGAAGGCGACGCCCAGCTGGGCGCGGTTTCCGCCTTGTACGGGCTCAAGCTTGAAGGTATCGACCCGGACATGCCGTTGAGCCGCTTCATTACCCAGAAGGTTGGCGGTGCACCGGTAGTCGGCGACCAGGTGGAGTGGAACAACACCATCTGGACCGTCGCCGTCATGGACGGGAACAAGATTGGCAAAGTCGGCGTCAGATTCCCCGAAGGAAGTCGCCCGGGCCCCGGACTCTTCCTCTAAACTGCGGGACAACGACGCCCCGATTCTTCACTTTGCAAGACCGGTCTCTATGCCAACCCTGCGTACTTTTCTCGCCACTGCCCTGCTGGGCCTGACCCTTTGTGTTGGCAGCGTATACGCCGCCGACCCGCCCAGCGCCGAAGCCGTCCAGCAAAGCCTGGATAAACTGCCCGACCGCAAGCTGCCTGACGCCGACATGAAGGCGCTGCAGGCGACCCTGCAACAGACCCTGACCTACCTGGGCAATCAGCAGGACTACGAGCAGCGCCTGGCCGACCTCAAGCGCCAGCTGGAAGAGGCCCCGCGCCAGACCAATGAGAACCAGCGTGAGCTGGCGCGCCTCAAGGCCACCAAAATCATTCCGGTGGCCCAACGCTACGCCAGCCTGCCGGTGCCGCAGCTTGAGCAGTTATTGGTGCAACGCAGCACCCAGCAAGGCGACCTGCAAAAAGAACTGGCCGACGCCAACAGCCTGACCATCGCCGCCCAGACCCGCCCTGAGCGCGCCCAGACCGAGATCAGCAGCAGTCAGACGCGCATCCAGCAAATCAACGCGACGCTCAAGCTTGGCAAAGACAATGGCAAACCTCTCAGCGGCGACCAGCGCAACCAGCTCAACGCCGAACTGGCGGCCCTGAATGCCTTGATTCCCCTGCGCCGCCAGGAATTGGCCGGCAACAGCCAGCTGCAAGACCTGGGCAACAGCCAGCACGACCTGATTCAGGAAAAAACCGCACGCCTGGAGCAAGAAATCCAGGACCTGCAAACCCTGATCAACCAGAAACGCCTGGCCCAGTCCCAGCAGACAGTGACCCAACAGTCCATCGAAGCGCAGAAAGCCGGCGGCAGTAGCATCCTTGCCAAGGAAAGCGCAGACAACCTGAAGCTGTCCGACTACCTGCTCAAAAGCACCGACCGCCTCAACGACCTGACCCAGAAAAACCTGCAGACCAAGCAGCAACTGGACACCGTGACCCAAAGCGATTCGGCCCTGGACGAGCAGATCAACGTGCTCAAGGGCAGCCTGCTGCTGTCCAAGATTCTCTATAAACAAAAGCAGGCCCTGCCGCGTCTCACCGTGGACAAAGACCTGGCCGACGACATCGCCAACATTCGCCTGTATCAGTTCGAGGTCAACCAACAGCGTGAGCTGATCAGTTCCCCAAGCGCCTATGTGGACAACCTGCTGGCGAACCAGCCACCGGATGAGGTCACCCCGCAACTGCGCCGCACCTTGCTGGAAGTGGCGATCACCCGCAGCGACCTGTTGGAGCGTCTGAGCCGCGAGCTGAGTGCACTGCTCAACGAATCCATCACCCTGCAACTGAACCAGAAACAACTGCTCAGCACCGCCAGCACCCTGCGGGCCACGCTCGACGAGCAAATGTTCTGGATCCCCAGCAACAAGCCGCTGGACACTGAATGGCTGGAAACCGTACCGGCGCATCTGAGCAAACAGGTCACCACCCTGCCTTGGGCGTCCAGCGTCAGTGAGCTGTATGACGGCCTGACCCAACGCCCACTGCTGTTCCTGCCGTTGCTGTTGCTGATCGGCGCGCTGTTGTGGCGACGCAATGCGCTGTATGTGCGCCTGAAAAAGGTTCACCAGGACATCGGCCACTTCAAGCGCGACAGCCAGTGGCATACGCCGCAGGCCATCCTGATCAACATCCTCCTGGCAATGCCCGTGGCCTTGGGCCTGGCGCTGTGCGGCTACGCGTTGCAGATCGACGCCCGCGGGCAAAACGCCAACCTGGGCGCGGCCTTGCTGCAGATCGCCCAAGCCTGGCTGGTGTTCTACACCGCCTACCGCATCCTCGCGCCGGGCGGCGTGGCGGAGCTGCACTTTCGCTGGGAGAGGCCGCAGGTCGAATTCCTGCAAGGCTGGATACGCAAGCTCGGGCTGGTGGTACTGGCGCTGGTGGCCGTGGTCGCGATTGCCGAACATCAACCGGCCGCGCTGGCTGACGACGTGCTGGGTATCGCCGTGGTACTGACCTGCTACGGGCTGATGGCCTGGCTGCTGGGCCGCCTGCTGCTGAACAGCCCGACCCACGAAAAGGCCTCGTTGTTTCGCAAAGCTATCGGCGTGGTGTTCACCGCCCTGCCCATCGCACTGTTTATTGCCGTGTGCTTTGGCTATTACTACACCGCACTGAAACTCAGCGACCGGCTGATCAATACCCTGTACCTGCTGATGTTCTGGCTGGTGATCGAAGCCACCTTCGTGCGCGGCCTGGGTGTTGCCGCACGGCGCCTGGCCTACGCCCGGGCCCTGGCCAAACGCCAGGCAGCCAAGGAGGCCGGTGACGGCGAAGCGGTGATCGAAGAGCCGACCCTGGACATCGAGCAGGTCAACGAACAGTCCATGCGCCTGATCCGCCTGGCCCTGCTCGGCGGCTTTATCGCGGCGCTGTACTGGGTGTGGTCGGACCTGATCTCGGTATTTTCCTACCTGGACAACGTCACCCTGTACGAATACACCAGCGGCACAGGTGCAAATATCAGCATGGTGCCCATCAGCATCGGCGACCTGCTGGGCGCGTCGATCATCATCGGTATCACCTTCGCCCTGGCGCGCAACCTGCCCGGCCTGCTCGAAGTCCTGGTGCTGTCCAAGCTCGACCTGGCCCAAGGCAGCGCCTACGCCACCACCACCTTGCTGTCCTACATCATTGCCGGCGTGGGCTTTGTCACCACCCTTTCCACCCTCGGTGTGAGCTGGGACAAGCTGCAATGGCTGGTGGCCGCGCTGTCGGTGGGCCTGGGTTTCGGCATGCAGGAGATCTTCGCCAACTTCATCTCCGGCATCATGATTTTGTTCGAACGCCCGGTGCGCATCGGCGACACCATTACCATCGGCAACCTGTCGGGTACGGTAAGCAAGATCCGCATTCGTGCCACCACCATCACCGACTTCGACAACAAGGACATCATCGTCCCCAACAAGACCTTCATCACCGGGCAACTGATCAACTGGTCGCTGACCGACACCATCACCCGTGTCACCCTGAAACTGGGCGTGGACTATGGCTCCGACCTGGACCTGGTGAAGGAATTGCTACTCAAGGCGGCGCGAGAAAACCCACGGGTACTCAAAGAGCCGGAACCCCACGTGTATTTCCTCAACTTCGGCGAAAGCACCCTCGACCACGAACTGCGCATGCATGTTCGCGACCTGGGCGATCGCAACCCGGTGTTGGACGAGGTCAACCGCTACATCAATCGTGAGTTCAAGAAACAGCACATCAACATCTCGTTCCGGCAGATGGAAATCTACCTGAAGAATCTTCACGGCCAGGAATACAAATTGGTGCCGGCCGAAGACGAGCGCAAGACCATTGCCGAGCCGCTCGACAAGCCCGACGCCCCCGAGCCTCCTGCAGGCAAAGTCGTGGATGCGCCGGAGCCGCCACCCAGCAAACTCGACTAAACGCCCTATCCCCAGCAGAATGCTCGGACATTCTGCTGGAGATGGCCGGTGAAAGCCCTCGACGAACTGACCTTCGACAACCGCTTCGCACGCCTGGGCGACGCATTTTCGACCCACGTACTGCCAGAGCCCCTCGATGAGCCGCGCCTGGTCGTCGCGAGCAAGGCCGCCATGGCCCTGCTTGACCTCGACCCGGCCGTGGCCGAAACCCCGGTATTTGCCGAGCTGTTCGGCGGCCACAAGCTGTGGGCCGAGGCAGAACCACGGGCGATGGTGTATTCCGGGCATCAATTCGGCGGCTACACCCCGCAGTTGGGCGATGGCCGCGGGTTATTGCTGGGCGAGGTCTATAACGAGGCCGGCGAGCATTGGGATTTACACCTCAAGGGCGCCGGGATGACGCCTTACTCGCGCATGGGCGACGGGCGTGCCGTGTTGCGCTCTTCGATTCGTGAATTCCTCGCCTCCGAGGCCCTGCATGCGCTAGGCATCCCCACCAGCCGCGCCCTGTGCGTGATCGGTTCCAGCACGCCGGTATGGCGGGAGAAACAGGAACGCGGGGCGATGGTTTTACGCCTGGCCCACAGCCATATTCGCTTCGGACACTTCGAATATTTCTACTACACCAAGAAGCCTGAGCAGCAGGCCGAACTCGCCGAGCACGTGCTGAACCTGCACTACCCCGAATGCCGCGAGCAACCCGAGCCTTACCTGGCGATGTTCCGCGAGATCGTCGAGCGCAACGCCGAAATGATCGCCAAATGGCAGGCTTATGGTTTTTGCCACGGCGTGATGAACACCGACAACATGTCGATCCTGGGCATTACCTTCGACTTCGGGCCCTTCGCGTTTCTCGATGATTTTGACGCGCACTTCATCTGCAATCATTCCGACCATGAAGGGCGCTACTCCTTCAGCAACCAGGTGCCGATCGGGCAGTGGAACCTCAGCGCCTTGGCCCAGGCGCTTACACCGTTCATCAGCGTTGACGCACTGAAAGAAGCCCTCGGCCTGTACCTGCCGCTGTATCAAGCGCACTACCTGGACCTGATGCGCCGCCGGCTGGGGCTGACCACCGCCGAAGAAGACGACCAGACGCTGGTGAAGGGTTTGCTCAAGCTGATGCAGAACAGCGGTGTGGACTACACGCTGTTCTTCCGCCGCCTGGGCGACGAATCGGCGACGTTAGCCGTGGCGCGGTTGCGTGATGACTTTGTCGACATGGCCGGGTTTGATGCCTGGGCCGAGCGGTACAAGGCCCGTGTTGCACGGGATGGGGATTACACCCAGGAACAGCGCCGTGAGCGCATGCACGCGGTCAACCCGCTATATATCCTGCGTAACTACCTGGCCCAAAACGCCATCACCGCCGCCGAATCAGGCGACTACAGCGAAGTGCGGCGGCTGCATGACGTGCTGACCAGGCCGTTTGAGGAACAAGCGGGCATGGAGCAGTACGCGCAACGGCCCCCGGATTGGGGTAAGCATTTGGAGATTAGTTGTTCGTCGTGACCCCTTAGATAAAGGTCTCCACCGACACCCCGAAACGCTCGGCCAGCCAACGAATCTGGCGCACGTTGAGCTGGCGTTTTCCGCTCAGTATCTCCGAGACAACCGATTGCGCCCCAACGCCAGGAAGGTCACTCTGGGTAAGATTGTGCTCGCGCATCATGTAGCGCAGCACATCGACCCCGCTGGCTACGGGCATTGGGCGATGCTCACGATCATAAGCTTCGATCCAGTCGCTCAGAATGTCGACCAGGCTCATCAGCGGGCTGTCCTCGTCTTCACCCACCAGACTCAATAGCTCATCCAAACCGCATACCAATGCGTCGTAGTCTGCCTCGTTTTCCGGCTTGCGCAGCACAGGCGAAACGAACTGCCAGTGCTCTGCCGCCACTCGCATAAGTGCGCTCATCTGATTTTTTCCTTCCATTTGTTTTTCTCATAATCACGGTGGTCAAGCAGGTGTTTGATGTAAACGCGCTGCATTCGATACTGCACCGACGCAATCAACCTCAGCTTGTTACCGCCAATATCAAATAGATGAAATTCACCTACCTTGTCGGTGGCGGGAAACATGGCTTTCATTGCGGCAAAGTCCTTGGGGGCGTTGCGCTTGATCACGCGATACCACTGATCCAGAGCTGTTGCAGAGCGCGGCCATTTTCCTTTTGCTTCCCAGATCCTGCTTTCACTGATGACTCGCATGCAACGTCCTTATCGCATCTTGCTATGAAGGTTAAACCTGAATTCGAACTATCGCAATTTGCTATAGCTGCAAACAGACCGGTGGTGCACAACAAAAAGCCTAGCCACACCGTTCACGCTGGCGAGGACGAAAATGTGAGCGAATAAGTATCTATATCCTTGATAAACCTCTGTCTCGACACCAAATACCCAACTGGCCAAACCCCAGGAGCCTCCGATGTCCGAACCTCTTGTCATCCCCTGCCCTCATTGCAACGGCCTCAACCGCATCCCCGGCGAACGCCTGGGTGATGCGCCCAAGTGCGGGCGCTGCAAGCAGTCGGTGTTGCTGAACAAACCCTTTGATTTGAAACAGGGTGACTATGCCAACCAGATCAAGGGCGACCTGCCGCTCCTGGTCGATGTGTGGGCCGACTGGTGCGGGCCGTGCAAGTCGTTTGCGCCGGTATTCGAACAGGCCGCCGGGCAGTTGGAAGGCAAGTGCCGGCTGGCGAAGCTGGACAGCGAGGCTAACCAGCAGCTGTCGGCGCAATTGGGGATTCGCTCGATTCCCAGTTTGATTCTGTTCAAGAACGGCCGCGAAGTGGCGCGCCAGAGCGGGGCATTCCCGTTGCCGCAGTTGATGAGTTGGTTGAGCAGCCAGGGGGTGTAAACATCCCCCTCAATCAACTCGGTCAATGTGGGAGCTGGCTTGCCTGCGATGCAGTCAACTCGGTGATTCAGGCACACCGAGTCGATATCTTCGCAGGCAAGCCAGCTCCCACATTTGGATCGCGGTGCCTCATCTCGATCAGCGTGGGCTGTCAGGCCGTAACCGGCAAGCCCGGCTCCCACCGTGTTCGGTGTTGCCTGTTGGGTCAGGCGTTTTCCAGCAGGTTGTGCAGGTCTACGAACTGCTGCGTCAGCTTATGCCGTGGGTCCAGGTGGATCAGCGGCTTGCTCTCCTGGTGCGACTCGCGCATACGCACGGAGCTGGCCAGGTACACCGGCAGTACCGGCAACCCTTCGGCAATCAACTCATCGAGAATCTGTTGCGGCAAGCTCGCCCGTGCCTGGAATTGGTTGACCACGATGCCTTCCACTTCCAGGCCTTCGTTATGGTCGTCCTTCAATTCTTCGATCTCGGCCAGCAGGCCATACAGGGCCTGGCGCGAGAAACTGTCGCAATCAAAGGGGATCAGTACGCGATCAGCCGCAATCAGCGCCGAAACTGCGTAAAAATTCAGCGCTGGAGGCGTATCCAGGTAGATTCGGTCGTAATCTTCGCTCAGTTCATCCAGTAGCTTTCGCAGCTTGTTGATCTTGTGCTTGGCCTCAAGCTTGGGCTGCAGGTCGGCCAGCTCGGCGGTGGCGGTGATCACGTGCAGGTTGTCGAACGGCGTTTCGTAGATATCCACCTTGTTCTTCTTCGAAAACGGCCCGGAAGACAACGTCTGCTTGAAAAAATCCGCGATTCCCATGGGGATGTCGTCGCCCGTCAGCCCGGTGAGGTACTGGGTTGAGTTGGCCTGTGCATCGAGGTCCACCAACAGGGTTCGATAACCTTCGCTGGCGCTGACCGCCGCCAGGTTGCAGGCGATGCTGGACTTGCCCACGCCGCCTTTTTGATTGAACACCACGCGCCGCATGGAAAAACCTCCGTGTATCAATGAATCCCCCGAGTGTAGAGCGCAAAAGCGCCGGTTAGCTACCTCGTTCATCCTTACGCGCTGCCTGGCTCACAAATGAATGGAAACCGCGCACCGATCGAGTCCGGCCTTCGCTCGCCGATAATCTGTAAATTCTTCCAACTTATTTGTGATCAATAGTGAACAAACTTTCACCACTATTTGCTAGAACCCCACGGCACCGGGATAATGCGCGCCATACGGCCATTGCTTCCTGTCCCGGAATCCGGGGCCATTGGCCGCACATGGAAGCCCGCAGGGGCGGGATAACTTCTCAGTGATCAACTTCAACATCGCCCAATGGCGCGCCTGGGCTCCTGGCCTTGCGAGTGCGGACGACTGGTACGCCTGGTGCCGGGACCCGGTGTTGCCGCCTGTCAGCGAAGCGTCCCCCGATGTGTCATTTTTGCCAGCCATGCAGCGCCGCCGTCTGAGCCGGCTGGCGCGCATGGCGTTCAGCGTCGGCTGGCCGCTGGCCGAGGGCCTTCAAGACCTGCCACTGGTGTTTATTTCCCGCCACGGCGAAACCCCGCGTACGCTGGACATCCTCAGCGACCTGGCCAACGAGCAGCCGCTGTCGCCGACTCAGTTCAGCCTGTCGGTGCATAACGCGGTAATTGGCCTGTGGTCGATCCTGCGCAATGAAACCAGCGAGATGACCGCCCTCGCCGCCGCCGGCGATGGCCTCGAACACGGCCTGCTCGAAGCCGCCGCGTTGCTCAACGAGGGCGCCGCCGCCGTATTGCTGGTGATCACCGAAGAACAACCGCCCCACGCCTACGCCAGCTGGATTACGGATGTGCCCTTCCCCTATGCCCTCGGCCTGTTGCTCACGCCGGGCGACGAGTGGCAACTGGAACTCACCACCGGCACTGTCCAACTCACTCAAACCCAGTGGCCCCACGCCCTGAACCTGCTGCGCACCCTGCTGACCGAACAGGGCGCCTGCCAACATGCCTGGAAGAACCGAGTATGGAACTGGCAACGCAAGCCCTGACCCACAAGCCACGGCAGGCCTATTATTGGCGCCTGTTCGCCACGGCCCTCAGCTTTTGCCTGTTCGGCATCGGCGGGCTGTGCCTGCGTTTGCTGGTGTTTCCGCTGCTCAGTTGCCTGCCGGGCGACGCCACCCAGCACCAACGGCGCGCACGCCACACCATCAGTTGCCTGTTTTGGTTTTTCATTCGCCTGATGAAGGGCCTGGGCATTCTCACCTACAGCGTCGAGGGTGCCGAAAAGCTTGGCCGCGCTGGCCAGATGATCGTCGCCAACCACCCGTCACTGATCGACGTGGTGTTCCTGATCGGCCTGATGCGCCAGACCAACTGCGTGGTCAAGCAGAGCCTGTTCCAGAACCCGTTCACCCGCAGCCCGGTGCGCGATGCCGGCTATATCAGCAACGACGGCAGTGCCGACATGCTCGATGCCGCAGCCGACGCCCTGCGCGCCGGCCAGACGCTGATCATCTTTCCCGAAGGCACCCGCACCACGCCGGGCGCGGCGCCGGCCTTTCATCGCGGCGGTGCGGCCATTGCGCTGCGTGGTGCGACAATCATCACGCCAGTGGTGATCACGGTCAGCCCCACCACCCTGACCAAGGCCGAACCCTGGTATCGCATCCCCCACCGTCGATTTCACTTCAGTTTGCGCGTGGGCGCCGATATAGAGCCACAAGCGTTTGCCGCAGTCGGGCCCGCGCCCCAGGCTTCACGCAAGCTCAACGATCACCTGCATCACTATTTCATTAAGGAGCTCGCCGAAGATGAGCGACCAACACCGCCTTGAGCACGACATAAAGACGCTGATCATCGAGGCCCTGGGCCTGGAAGACATCAGCCCCGACGATATTGGCAGCGACCAGACCCTGTTTGGCGAAGGCCTGGGCCTGGATTCGGTCGATGCGCTGGAATTGGGCCTGGCGATCCAGAAAAAATACGGCATCAAAATCGATGCCGACGCCAAGGACACCCGCAATCACTTCACCAACGTGGCCAGCCTTGCGGCGTTCGTCACGGCCCGACAGGCAGCTTGAGACCGTACCATGCAAACTCGTGACGATATCTTCAACACCCTGCGCGACGCCTTGGTGGAACTGTTTGAACTGCCCCCGGAACGCGTCACCCTCGACGCCAACCTTTACCAGGACCTGGAAATCGACAGCATCGACGCCGTGGACCTGATCGACCACATCAAGCGCCAGACCGGCAAGAAAATCGCCGCCGAAGAGTTCAAGGCGGTACGCACGGTGAACGACGTGGTAGAGGCGGTGTACCGTCTGGTCCAGCCCGCCGCATGAGCCGGTTGATCGGCCTTGGCCTGTTATTGGCGGGGCTGCTGTACCCCTTCGCGGTGTATTACGGCACCGAGCATTTTGCACCTTGGCAGTTCGGCTTGCTGCTGGGCAGCCTGTGGCTGTTGCGCGCGCTCACCGCTGCGCGGCGCCCGGGCAGCCGTTGGATGGCGGTGGTGGTGATCGTGTTTTGCCTGGCACTGGCATGGTTCGATAATCCCCAGTGGCTGCGCTGGTACCCGAGCCTGGTCAGCGGATTCATGCTGGCGCTGTTCGGCCTGAGCCTGAAGTACGGCCCGCCGATAGTCGAGCGCCTGGCACGCATGACCGACCCGCACCTGCCGCCCCACGCGGTGGTGTATACCCGCCGGGTCACCCTGGTGTGGAGTGTGTTTTTTCTCTGTAATGGCCTGCTCGCCGCCGCGCTCACCCTGTGGGCGCCGCTGAGCTGGTGGACGTTGTACAACGGCCTGATCGCCTACGGGTTGATGGGCTTGTTGTTTGCCGTGGAATGGCTGGTACGACAAAGGGTTCGAGGCCGCGTATGAAAGGGTTGAAACTTGAGCACTTGCTGCTTGAGCCACTGCAAGATCGCGGGGTGACCGCCGAGCCCCTCATGAATCACGCGCAACTGTGCGAGCACTCCCTGAGCCTCGCCGCAGGCCTCAAGGCCCTGGGTATCCGGCGCCTAGCCGTGCACCTGGAAGACGCCGGCCTGCTGGCGATTGCGCTGCTGGGCGCCTGGCGGGCCGGTGCGAGCGTACTGCTGCCCGCCGACCTGCAACCCCAGACGCGCCAGCGCTGGGCCGACGCCGTGGATGCCTGGCTGGTCGAAGCCAGCGACCTGGACGCGCTGTATCAAGCGCCCTTGAGTGCCGCCGCCCTCGACCTGGACAACTGCCAACTGAGCCTGTGCACCTCCGGCTCCAGCGGCGAGCCCAAGCGCATCGACAAGTCCCTGCGCCAGTTGGCCAATGAAGTAGAGGCGCTGGAAGCCCTGTGGGGCAAAGATCTCAAGGACGCCTGCATCATCGGCAGCGTCGCTACCCAGCATATCTACGGCTTGCTGTTTCGCGTGTTGTGGCCGCTGTGTGCCGGCCGCACCTTTGTACGCAAGCAACTGGCGTTCCCCGAAGACATGCAGCGCGCCAGCCGTGAGCACCCGCAATTTGCCTGGGTGGCCAGCCCGGCGCTGCTCAAGCGCATGGGCGACAACCTCGACTGGCCGGCACTGAGCCAGGTTGCAAGGGTATTTTCCTCCGGTGGCGCGTTACCGGTTGATGCGGCCGGCAGCCTCTACGACCGTTTACAGCAATGGCCCACAGAAATCCTCGGCAGCTCGGAAACCGGCGGCATCGCCTGGCGCCAGGGTGCGCAACCCTGGCAGCCGTTTGCCGACGTGCAACTGAGCCAGGATGCCGACGGCGCTTTACGCATCGCCTCAAAGTACTTGCCCGAAGGGCATGTCGAACAGACAGCCGACGCCGTTCGCCTGCATGCCGATGGGCGCTTCGAACTGCTGGGCCGCCTGGACCGTATCGTCAAGCTGGAAGAAAAACGCATCTCCCTGCCGATGTTGGAACAAGCGCTGATCGCCCATGAATGGGTGTGCGACACCCGCCTGGGCGTGGTGCAGGAAAACCGTGCGTCCCTGGGTGCCGTGGTGGTGCTCACCGACGCGGGGCTGCATGCCTTGCGCAACCAGGGACGCCGCACGCTCACCCAGACCCTGCGCCAGCACCTGAGCCAACATTGCGAAGCCCTGGCCTTGCCACGCCGCTGGCGCTTGTTGCGCCAACTGCCGCTGAACAGCCAGGGCAAGCTGCCCCAGGCCGATGTCGAAGCTCTGCTACTGGCGCCTCGCCCCAAGGGCCCTGAGGTGTTGGCACAAATCGAAACCGAAGGTGAATGGACCTTGCAACTGAGCATCCCACCGGACCTGGCCTATTTCAGCGGGCACTTCCCGGTCACCCCGGTATTGC
>JACRYN010000001.1_pt3 | contig 113078 bp, 106 predicted proteins | sample 8023231 | NCBI WGS metagenome assembly JACRYN01 (sample SAMN15756473, study PRJNA655841) | gut metagenome | isolation source: fecal sample D84 from domestic dog with diarrhoea | host: Canis lupus familiaris | place: South Africa: Mmabatho, Mahikeng | collected 2019-09
GAGCGGCTCGCTTCGCATCGTGGTTAGCGTCGGCAGTGGCTACAAAAGTTGTGTAGATACCTATGCCCATGAAAGGCCAATACATAACCACTGCATCGCACTTTGCGCTGTATGTTCATTTACCGGTGCTGCTCACGCAGGCGTTCTGCTCGTCGCCTTGCAGGTATGGCATCAATAGGGGCGCCATGCCTTTGAGCACCTGCACAGGCAGCGCCGAGGTGAAGGTGAAACCCTGCGCCGAACTGCCGGGCACGAAGGCGGTGAGCGTGCCGAAGTGGCGCTCGCCGATATAAAACACAAAGGTGGCGGTGCGGTTGATTGCTTTGGAGCTGAGAATGCGCCCGCCGGCACCGATGGCTTCGATACGGTTATCGCCGGTGCCGGTCTTGCCGCCCATGGCCAACGGTGTGCCGTCGGCGTGTTTGAAACTGCCGGCGACGCGTTTGGCGGTGCCGGCATCGACCACCTGGGAGAGCGCGCCGCGCAGGGCCGTCGCCACCTCGGAAGGCATCACTCGGCGGGCGCGGTCGGGGGCATTGATCAGGCGGGTGTCATAGGGCGTACCGGCAGCAAAGTGCAGGCTGTCGATGCGCAGCACCGGAATGCGTACGCCGTCATTGAGGATGATGCCCATCAACTCGGCCAGCGCTGCCGGGCGGTCGCCGGAGCTGCCGATGGCGGTCGCCAACGATGGCACCAGATGGTCAAACGGATAACCCACGGCTTTCCAGCGCTGATGAATATCCAGAAACGCTTCGATCTCCAGCATGGTGCGGATACGCCCGTCGCGGGCGCTCTGATGGCGGCTTTTGAATAACCAGCTGTAAACCTCCTGGCGTTCGAACTGACTGGCTTTGACGATCTCGCTGAACGTCGCGTCCGGATGGTTGAGCAGGTAGCCCATCAGCCACAGGTCCAGCGGGTGCACCTTGGCGATATAGCCCTGGTCAGGCAAGTCATAGGCGCCTGGGCCGTAGCTGTCGTACAGCGTGTCGAGGCGTTTGTCGTTCAGCGTCTGCTGGCCTTTGGTTCCCGCCAGGCGCGCACGCAGGAAGCTGTTGAAACTCTCGCGGCTGGCGTCGGGCAGCAGGTATCGGTGCACGGCCGCCAGGCGGATCGGCGTGGGATGCAGACTGTCGAGGAAGGTTTCCAGGCGCGCCTGGGTGTCTTTTTTCTGGTACTTCTTCCAGAACTTGAGCAAAAAAGCGGTGCCTTCGCGGTCGGCGAATTGCGCCAGGTATTCCTGGCGGCGTGGCTCGCTGTCGTCCTTGAGCAACTGCGCGCTGTTGTTGGCGCTGCTGTAGGTGACGTAGCGCACCAGGTCGCGCATCAGGCGGATGAACGGCAGGTTGATCGACTCGCGCAGGGCATCGCGCAGGCTCGGGTTGCGGCCGTTGTCCTGGTTGCGAAAGTTATGGAAGCGGTGCAGGCCGCCACCGGTGAAAAAGCTTTCGCCGGGGCTGGCCGAATAGGTGCGGTCCAAGGCCGCTTCGAGCATGTCTGCCAAGGATTTACCGGGATTTTGCAGCAGGTAGTCCACGGCCCAACGGCTGAGGCGGTCCTGCTCGGCGACCTCGACTTTTTTCAACGCTGCTGGCGTCAATGCGCCGTAGCGCTCATGTAGCTCGGCGATGATTTGCAGGTAGGTGGTCAGCACGCGCAACTTGGCGGTAGAACCCAATTCAAGCTTGCTGCCCTCGTTGATGTCGAACGGCTGGTCGGTGTTGTCGGTCTGCACCCGCACGCGCGCGCTGTCGGCGGTGCGCTCGAACAAGGTAAAGCTGTAGCGCACCTGCGGCGTGCTGGCGGGGGTGAGCAAGCGCTCGCCCAGCAGCCCGATCTCTTTGGCATAGACCGGGTCGGCCAGTTGCTTGAGGTACGCGGTGATCTGCTCCTGCAGTCGGCCTTGCAAGGTGCTGGTGGCGGACAGGTCCAGGCGGTCGAGGTCGTACAGCGGGCGATCGAGCAGCGCGGCCAGGCGGCTGCGGGCCACGCTGATGCCTTTGTTGGCCTCGATCTTCTGGGTGGTCGGTTGTTGCTGCCAGTCGCGGTAGGTGACCTGGCTGGCCAGCGCTGCCTTCAATAATCCCGGCTCGATCACGCCCTGTTGCGCCAGCAGTCGCAGGTGACTGTCGGTCAACTGCGCCAGCTCATCGCGGCCCTTGGTCAGGTAGTGGGACGGGCGGCGCTGGGCGATCATCAGCGACAGCACTTGGCGCAACGCCAGGCCACGGGCCGCCAGGCTGGGCGCGGTGTTCGTGGTGTCGGCCAGGGCCCGGTTGACCTGGTTGAAGTCGGCGCCATACCACACCCGCAGGCCTTCGGCCATGCCGTGCACTTCGCCGTGGCCGGGCACTGCCGAAAGCGGCACGCTGTTGAGGTAGTCGCGCACCACGTTCTGCCGAGCGAGGAGGGTGTCGGGGCCGTGCTGATAGGCGCGCACACTGGCCGAGAGCATCTGGCGCAGTTTTTCGCTGCCCGACAGGGTCAGGCCGTCCGGCGAATGGCGGTACTTTTCCAACTGCGTGGCCAGGGTGCTGCCGCCCGCCGTTTGCCCCGGCAGGTGCAGCTGGCGCGCAACCTGTGACCACGCGGCCTTGGCAAAGCGCGGCCAGTCCACCGCCGGGTTGGCCTGGGCTGGCTGCGGGTCGAGCAACTCGCGGTTTTCGATAAACAGCAGGCTGCGCACCATCAACGGTGGCACGTCGCTGAACTGCGCATACAACTGCGTCGGGTAATTGAATTGATACAGCGGCGCGGCGCGGCAATCGGTGATGCTCAGCCCGGCCTGGATTTTTTCTGCGTAGGGAATAAACAGACCGTGACGGCTGTAGTTCATCAGCGCCGCGGAGAAGCGTGCCTGGGACTCGATCACGTAATTACGCTTGAGCAGGCGCGGCAGGAAGTCGCCCAGGGCGCTGTAGCCCAGGCGCTGATCGAAGGGCCCGGCGCCGGGGTACAGGATCGCATCGCTGGCTCCGGGTTCGACGCGGTAGGTCAACTGCGCGGCCCATTGGCTGAGGGTGCGAGCCTGCCAGTGAGCGCTGTGCATCTCGCGCAACACGGCAAAACCCAGGGCGAGCAGCACCAGCAGCAGGATCAGCCAGAACAGCCGGCGCCATGGCCGGGGCGGTCTGAATTTTTTCGGCAATGGGGCGGGTGACGGGCTGTCGGCTTCAGCCTTGTGCGAGTCGGTTTGCCACAGTGCGCCCATAGTCGACTGATCCATTCCTACAGATTGATCGGACTTGTCTGAAGCGTAGACGCGAATTGCCTTGCCCATGAAGTTTGTCGACGGGGCAGCACACAGCGCGTCATGGCAGGCGTTAATTGTCTAGGCCAGCGGGTCGCTCGGCGGCGGTTAGCGTTTGATTTTAACTGCCCTCAGAGTATCAACATGACCGCTTCCACCCCTCCAGCCGACTCACAGCACCTCATCACGAGCGAGCAAATCGAAACGTTGTTTCGCGAGCCGCCGTCATTGCTGGCGGTAGCGCAAGAAAGCGCCCAGGCCTACCTTGACCAGCATTTTGCTGAACACAAATGGCAGGCCGGTCTGATTTATATCGCTGCGCCCGCCGACACTGACGGTAGCCTCGTTTACCAGGCCTTGTCCGAGTGGCTGCTGCAACGCCTGGCCCTCGCCGGCCCGGTGTTGCTGGTGGCGGACTATCACGTGGTCGCCCAACGGGTGCGCGAGGTGTTTGTGGAAGGTGGCCCGAGCCTGGTTGAACTGGAGCGGCTGATCAACCGCTGCGGCGCGCTGTTGTGGAGGACCTACGTACGACGCCTGCAAGCCTGGTGGTGTGAAGAGTTGCCGGTGAACATGACGCGCTGGGGCTACCTGTCGGATGACCTGCTGACACTGCTGTATGACTCACCCAAGCCGCCGGGATACAGCGAAGAGCAATTCGCCACACTGTTCCCCAAAACCCTGCTGCATCCGATTCGTCCGGATAACGAGTGGAGCGCCCACGGCGATGCATTGCGGGTGCAGGCGGTTTACCTGGCGGGGCCGCCCGTCGAGATGCTGCCGGTGCTGGTCCTTATTCACGGACAACAGCGCTTGCTGTTCAGCCCGGCCAGTGGCCTGCACCCGCTGCGCGACGAGGACGAAATCGCTGCATGGTTGCCGGCTTTTGCTGAGGGCGCGCGCGTAGAGCAATGGTTTGCCGAGGACGTTGACAGCGATCCGTTCGACGCCCTGGCGGCGAGCTACCTGGCACGTCAACTGCGCGATATCGACCGGATTGACCGCAGCCTGGCACTTGCACCGGGGCAGCATCAGGCGTTGCTCGACTACATCACCGATCCGCGACGCTGGTTCGTCGCCAGCCTGGGCGCACGTCAGCAAGCGCTGCGCAGCGCCGTGCCGCTGTGGCTGGCCCACGCCGACGAGCAAGACAGCATCGCCTATGCGCGCCTGCTCCAGGCGCTGGTGGTGGCCCGCGAGCAAAATGGCGGAAAACAGTATCTCGACGGTATCGACTCGATCCGTCAGTTTGCCGATGACGCGCTCAAAACTTGCCTGCACGCTCAACCAGCGGCGCGCAAAGTGCTGCCTGCCGATGTTCAGCTGACCTTTAAACGGGTGATTGCCGCCGCAGTGCCGGTGCCGGGAGGTTTCATAGCGGGTGAAGTCGACCTGATCACCGTAAGCCTGACCGAACTGGCGCTGGAAAACCTGGCCGGGTTCCCTCACACCGTCACCAGCATCACGTTGAACGACGCCCCGGCGCCCGGTTGGTTGACTTACGACCTGCTCAGCGGGTGTGTGCAAACGGCTGACGTCGGCCAGGCTTACCCGGCTTTGTTGAAAAGAAAGCTGTTGGATGATCCAACCGAAAACGCTCGGCGCTTGCAGTTGTTCAAGCGCCAATTACGCGTGCAGTTGCCGATGCTGGCGTTGGAACTGAAGATCAAGGACGAGCACGGCCTGACGCTGGATGGCTTCAGGCGCGTGCAGGCTGCGCTGCAATCGCGCCTGGCCGATCGTACGGTACAGGACCAGGCAATGGCGCTGTGGCCGCTGGCGTTCAAGGCTTCGGCGGCTGCTGACGCCGATGAGGTGACCGCGCACTTCATCATTGGCCCAAGGGCCGGGCAGGCGGGCGTGCATCTGCTGTACCGGCCATTGCTCGAACCGATGTTGCAGGAGTACGCGTCGATCCACGCGTTGTTCGAGGCCATCAAGGCGCCAGGCCCATTACAGGACAGCGTGTTGACCTGGATCGCTCCGGCACGCCAGGCGGTCTACGCCAACGGCGGTTTCAATGAACCGCATATCCGTCGCTTTTTGCCTGGCGATGAGTTCGGCGTGTATGACAAACCGCCGGCGGCGCAACTGCACAAGCAGTTGGGCACGCAAGGCCCCTGCACCCTGGTGTTCAACGGCACGGCAAAGGCTCTGGTTGCCCTGGCTGACCGGCAATCGGTATCGAACGCCGAACAACGCTGGGCCCATATGAAAGAGGTAGGTTGGCTGTTGTTTGCCAGTGTCCTGCCGTTGACCAGCGGGCCGTTGCAATTGGGCGGATGGCTGGTGCAATTGGTCGACAGCCTGCAGCAGGATATTCAGGACCTGGCCAGCGACGATGAACAGGCCAGGAACAAAGCCGTTACGGATGTACTGAGCAACCTGATGGCAATTCTTGCGCACCAGGCCACGCCCCACGCCCCCCATCAGGCGCTGCAACTGGAGCACCCCGTCTTTGCGCCGTTGGCGCACGCCGAGCCCGCCGCGTCGGCGCCTGTTCGTGTCCCCGTGCCTGCAATGTTCCACACCCCGATCCGTTGGAGTAATGCGCGTAAAGACCTGACCACCGCGCAGAATGCTCGGGCACGCCGCCTGAGCCTCAGGGTTTTCTCCGGAGAATGGAGCAACGCCGAGCAAAGCGGCCCGCGCCAGGGTTTGGTCTATGACACTTCCTTTTCACCACCGCAATGGCATGCCTTGGTACGCGGGCACGTGTATCGGGTGGTGGACGAGGCCAATGCGGTGCGGGTCGTCAGCGCCGATGGCCGCGAGAAAGGTCCCTGGTTGAAATCCTTGGGTGACGGGTATTGGGATTTTGATGCGCGATTGCACTTGCCAGGGGGCAATGCCGATTCCGCGCTCGAAGCCGAACTGCAGGCACTTGAAGTGTCCGAGCCGAGCCTTGAACAGCAATATCGTGATGCTGGGCGCGCACGTGACAGGGCCGGTGCAGCCATGATCGTGGCGCGTAAGCTGGCGCGCGAATCAAAGGGCAAGGTTACCGAGGCACAGTTGGCGCAACTTGAGGAACGCTACCGCAAGGAAATGCAGAATAAGGTGACGTCCTCGCAACAAGAGCTGCAATTGCTGATGCGTTTGCGTGCGATCAAGCCACGGCCTCGGTATGAAGAAGAACTTTGTGAAGTGCTGGAATCACTGATTCTGGGCCTGCAATTACTGGATGCCGACACGCGTGAGCAGATGCTGCAGATCAATGCGCGCATCCGCCCTCTGCTCGATGTCCTGCAAGATGAGAGTGAGGACGAAGCCGGCTCCGATCTTAATCGCCAGGCCCATGCTGACTTGGACCGCAACATGCGTGAGCAAGTGGCAGCCGAGGAGGCGGCGATTCGCTGGCGCACGCTGGAAAAAACCTATATTGACCAACTCAGGGCAGTGCCGCGGCTTGGGCGCAACAAGGCCCGCGAGCTGCAAAATGACTTGGCTGCACGGCCTTCGGTCCTGGATTTGCAAGCGTTGCAAGTGACCACACTGTGGGGCATCACCATTGATATCGAAGGCCCACCGCTGGAGGCGGAGTTTTTTGACAGCTTGAACCAGGTGATCAATCGTGCCCGCTGGGCCAGCCGCTCCCTGGCGGACCTGGAGCATCTTTCCATCGCGCGGGAAGAACGTGTAGAAGTGCTCAAAAGCCTGGGGCGCATCTATGCGCTCACCGACGACCACATTCAGTTCTGGCGCGCCATGGCGCCGGACACCTTTGACTTGGCCAATCTGCAAAAACTCCAGACGTTGCTGTCTGGCCTGCACCGTCAGGTTGAGGAGCAACTGGCTGACCTGCTGGACACCGCCCCCGGCGTGGTGTCGGTCAAGGCAGAGGCAGCAGGCTCGCGGCAAAAAAAGATCATCCGCACGCGCAACCGCGATGTGTATGTGGCCCGGGTCAAAGGCCCGACCGGCACCGCAGAGCTGGTGGACGACAAGGGCAGTGTGATCGCCACCTTCACCGAGGCCGACGACGGCGTATGGGAAGCGGTGGAACCGCCGGCCAAACCCCGTACGGCCAACCCGCAACTGGGAGCGCTGGTGAACAAGGGCCTGCGGCTGTTGGCAGGCGTCGACAACGCGATTGCGAAGGTGCAAGGCATGTCGGACAGGTGTGAGCCCGAATCCCTGCAAGCCCTGTTGGCGGCGCAAGCCAACAGTCGGCGCATGGTGGCGGCGGATATCGACAGAAAATTACGCAGCCTGGACGTTTCACGGCTGGCCGCCACCCAGCAGGCCAACGCCAGGGTGCGGGCCAGCGACTTGCGGGCCGCGGCGACGCGCCTGGAGGCGGCGGGTGTCGAGGCGCGTGTCCGGGCCAGCAAACTCAAGCTGACGCGGGCCGAAGATGTCGATTTCCTGCACGCGCTCAATGAGGTGCGCATCCAGCGACAAGGTGCCCGCGTACGCCTCAAGGGTAAAACCGTGGATTTTCTGCAAGTCTATGTTGTGCAGGATGCGCAAACGGCGCAGCCGCTGTGTTACGCGCACTTTCACTATGGAACCCGCCTGGGCCCGGACGATCACTACACCGCCGCCCACATCAAAAGCCCCGAGCAGCAGCGCTTGGGGCGCCAGGCCCAGGCCGAAGCTGAAGCCCAGGCGTTCGCCCGCATGCGCAGCGGCCAGACCGGGCGCGTGCAGCAAACCCTGGACATCGACCGTGCGAGCATTTCCCGGCTGCTGGCCAGACGTTTGTTTTTCAGTGTGGACTGAACGGCACGCCGGCTCCCACATTTGAACGGCCTCGGGGTGCAGAACCGCGCCATCATGTGCTTGCCCCCAGGTGTCCCGATCCTGACCGGTTATGCAATACTCTGCGCCGTTTTGCGCCGGGAAGGCCGATCTAGACGCTTGGTGCTTGCACCGTCCAAGCGGTTTTTCTCGGGGCTTATCGCCAAATTTCCTTGTTTATTGAGTGAAAAGACCTGACGTTAGCTTTTTATACTGCACGCCCGCTGACCTGTGCGCGTGAGTCGCACCAGGCGGATTTGCCCATGAGGCGAGTTCGGTCCAGCCGGTGTATCAGCCCATCCGCGGATACGCCCAGGCTCGGTGGCTAAATCCAATAACAAAATGAGGTTGTATTCCTATGCCTGTCGGCAAACCACTGCCCCCTGGCGAGACCGCTCAAGGCGGCCCGCTCAAACGCGAACTCGGCGAACGGCATATCCGCCTGATGGCGCTCGGCGCGTGTATCGGTGTGGGGCTGTTCCTGGGATCGGCCAAGGCCATCGAAATGGCCGGCCCGGCGATCATGCTCTCCTACATCATTGGCGGCCTGGCGATCCTGGTAATCATGCGCGCCCTCGGAGAGATGGCCGTGCACAACCCGGTGGCCGGTTCGTTCAGCCGCTATGCGCAGGATTACCTCGGTCCATTGGCAGGCTTTCTCACCGGGTGGAACTACTGGTTCCTGTGGCTGGTGACCTGCGTCGCAGAAATTACCGCGGTGGCGGTGTACATGGGGGTCTGGTTCCCCGATACGCCACGCTGGATCTGGGCACTGGCGGCGCTGATCAGCATGGGCACCATCAACCTGATCGCGGTCAAGGCGTTCGGTGAGTTCGAGTTCTGGTTCGCGCTGATCAAGATCGTCACCATCATTGCAATGGTGATCGGCGGCGTCGGTATCATCGCCTTCGGTTTCGGCAATGACGGCGTGGCGTTGGGCATTTCCAACCTGTGGACCCATGGCGGCTTCATGCCCAATGGTGTGCAGGGCGTGTTGATGTCCCTGCAAATGGTGATGTTCGCCTACCTGGGCGTCGAGATGATCGGCCTTACCGCCGGTGAAGCGCGTAACCCGCAGAAGACCATTCCCAGCGCCATCGGCTCGGTGTTCTGGCGCATCCTGCTGTTCTACGTGGGCGCGCTGTTCGTGATCCTGTCGATCTACCCGTGGAATGAAATCGGCACCCAGGGCAGCCCGTTCGTGATGACCTTCGAGCGTCTGGGCATCAAGACTGCCGCGGGTATCATCAACTTCGTGGTGATCACCGCCGCGCTGTCGTCCTGCAACGGCGGCATCTTCAGCACCGGGCGTATGCTCTACAGCCTGGCGCAGAACGGCCAGGCGCCGGCGACGTTCGGCACCACCTCCAGTAACGGCGTGCCACGCAAGGCCTTGCTGTTGTCGATCTTTGCCTTGTTATTGGGCGTACTGCTCAACTACCTGGTGCCGGACCAGGTGTTCGTATGGGTGACCTCCATCGCCACCTTCGGCGCGATCTGGACCTGGCTGATGATCCTGCTGGCCCAGCTCAAATTCCGCAAAGGCCTGAGCCCGGCGGAGCAGGCGGGCCTCAAGTACCGCATGTGGCTGTACCCGGTCAGCTCCTACCTGGCGCTGGCGTTCCTGGTGCTGGTGGTGGGCCTGATGGCGTACTTCCCGGAGACCCGTGTGGCGCTGTATGTCGGGCCTGCGTTCCTGGTGCTGTTGACCGTGTTGTACTACGTATTCAAGTTGCAGCCCGCCGTCGCCAATAGCAGCGCGACCCGCTCCGTTTAAATGTGCGGGCTTGCCTGCGATAGCGGTGGTTCAGTTGCAGATTAATTGACTGGCCCGCAGCCTTCGCGAGCAAGCCCGCTCCCACAGGGGATCTGTGCCGGGCGTTGATCCTGTGGGCAATACACGACCAATGTGGGAGCTGGCTTGCCTGCGAAAGCGGTGGTTCAGTTGCCATCCTGGTGTCCGGCGGCGTCGCTAACTATGTAGTCGTGACGACGGCGCGGCTGGCGTAGCGTTGGTCCAGGCGCTTGTTCAGGTCCAGCCATGCCGCCAATAAGCCCATCAACACAGCGCCCGCCAAGGCCGTGGATAACTTGATCGCCAGGCTGTCGCCGGCCATGGCATTGAGCATGTCGGCCAGTGGCGCCAGCACCACGCCCAGGCAAAACACTTCCAGGGAGTAACGCCCCATTCTCGCCAATTGCAGGGCCAGCCACTGCTGCGTCCAGCCGACGTCGGGGAGCAATTTGGCGGTGACGTAGGCCAATGCCAGGAAGTGCAGCAGGCGCACCGGCGACAGATCGGTCTTGCTGATGGGGTACAGCCATTCGCCAATCACGCGTGGCATCCAGGCGTCATGCACCTCGGGCCAGCGCCACGACAGGGTGATCACACAAGTCACCAACACGTAGAGCGCAGCGGCCACGAACAAGGGTTGGCGCAGCACCGGCCGCGCTTCGGCGCGGCTGGGTGAGCGCAACGCGGCTGCGCCGCCGAGGATGAACAAGCATTGCCAGGTGATGGGGTTGAAGTACCACACTCCGCCGTTGCTCGCGGGAAAATTCCAGCCCTGCCAGGGCGCCAGCAGGTACACCGCCACCGAGATCGCCACCATCACGTTGGGCACATACACCAGCAGTGGCAGGGTGAGCGGCAGGCTCAGAATCAGCACGATGTACAACGGCAACGGGTCGGTGAGGTTGGGCTTGAAGCGCAGCAGCAACTCATCCATCAAGGCCTGCTGGGTATTGCTGAGAAAATAACCCAGGCCCATTTCCTGCACCAGGTCGCGAGTCTCGATATGGCTGTTGGCGAAAATCACGATGCCCATCAACAGCGCCAACAGGAAAATATGCGCCACGTAGAGTGTCCACACCCGACGCAGGATTTTCAGGCAGGCGAAGAGATAGCCCTCGCGCTGCAGAATCTTGCCGTAGGCCAGCACGGCTGCGTAGCCGGCCAGGAACACGAAGATTTCCGCGGCATCACTGAACCCGAAGTTCTGCACGGTGATGTTGGCGAGGGGGTTGTGAGGCACGTGATCCCAGAAAATGAAGATCAACGCCAAGCCCCGAAAAAAGTCGATGCGCGGGTCGCGTCCGTTCAGCATGGCAGCGGGCTCTTGAACAAGTAGTTGAATGACGAAATGTGAGCGCGGGCGTCGCCGCACGTCGGGCGGGCGCAGGTTGGCGGTATTTGTAAGCAATTGCAAAGGCTGGGTATTACTGAATGTCTCTAGAGATCAATGATCACCAGGGTGCCCTGGCTGCCGGCGAGCACACCGTGGGCGGTGCCGGCTTCCACCAGGTACATCTGGCCGGCGTCCACCCTGATGGCTTGATCACCGATACGCAGGTGCAAGTACCCACTGATCACCAACAACCCTTCGTTGTAGTCGTGGGTTTCTTCCTCGTACGTCTGTTCATCCATGCGCAGTACTTTGATCCGCGCCGGGCCAACCTGGCCCAGCCGTGTGGATGTCCAACTGTCGGGCAGTTGCGCGGCGATTACGGCGAAGTCCAGTAACGGCATGTGAATCTCCTTGTTTTCAACGATGCCGTCGGTGGTCCGGTTCAGCAGGCGGTGGGTCTTGTCAGAAAATGTCCATCAACAAGACCCGGCACGGCTTGGCTTGATGCTCATTGATCTGGGGCACCAACCGGGTGAAGTGCTCGGTCTGGCAGTGCGCATCCAGCGCCGCTTGATCTGGCCATTGCTCGATAAAAATGAAGTGCCCAGGGTCTTTTTGATCGATGAACAAATCGTAGGCGATGCACAGCGGTTCCTGGCGGGTTTTTTCCACCAGTTCAGCGTACCAAGGGCGCACGGTTTCCAAATGTTCGGGCTTGATAAAGTCTTCGGCGATGACTTTCAACATGCTAGGTGTCCTTTAGGCTGCAGCAATTTCATGCGGCTCAAAACTGTCCGCCCGCGCCATCTGCCACATCCGCGAATAAAACTCGCCGTTCACTTCCCCTGTGAGCAATTCCCCAGGCTTGAGGAATACATGCAACTGCGAAAACAGTTTGATCTCGGTCGCCGACATGCGTCGTACCAAGTGCTTGGCCGACAACTGCGACGGGTGATCGAGCCCGGCGGCGGCGAGCATTTCTGCCAAAGCGTGCAGCGTGTTGCGGTGGAAGTTGAACACGCGCTGGGCCTTGTCCGGCACCACCAGCGCGCGTTGGCGCAGCGGGTCTTGGGTGGCGACGCCAGTCGGGCATTTGTTGGTGTGGCATGACTGCGACTGAATGCAGCCAATGGCGAACATGAAACCACGCGCCGAGTTGGCCCAGTCGGCGCCGATGGCCAGGACGCTGGCGATGTCGAACGCGCTGACAATCTTGCCGCTGGCGCCGAGCTTGATCTTGTCGCGCAGGTTCAGGCCCACCAGGGTGTTATGCACGAACAGCAGGCCTTCGCGCAGCGGCACGCCGATATGGTCGGTGAATTCCACCGGCGCGGCACCGGTACCGCCTTCCTTGCCGTCCACCACGATAAAGTCCGGAAGGATGCCGGTTTCGAGCATGGCCTTGGCGATGCCCATGAATTCCCACGGATGGCCCAGGCAGAACTTGAAGCCCACAGGTTTGCCGCCGGACAGTTCGCGCAACTGAGCGATGAACTGCATCAGCTCGATCGGCGTGGAAAACGCGCTGTGACGCGACGGCGAGATGCAGTCTTCACCCATCATGATGCCGCGGGTGTCGGCGATTTCCTGGGTGACCTTGTGCTTGGGCAAAATCCCGCCATGGCCGGGCTTGGCGCCTTGGCTCATCTTGATTTCGATCATGCGCACTTGGGGGTTCTGAGCCTGCACGGCGAAGCGTTCGGGGTCGAAACGGCCGTCGCTGGTGCGGCAGCCAAAGTAGCCGCTGCCCAGTTCCCAGGTGAGGTCGCCGCCGTTTTCGCGATGGTAGGGGCTGATGCTGCCTTCGCCGGTGTCGTGGGCAAAGTTGCCGAGCTTGGCGCCGTGGTTGAGTGCCCGGATCGCGTTGGCGCTCAATGAGCCGAAGCTCATCGCCGAAATATTGAACACCGACGCCGAGTACGGCTGTGTGCACTGCGGGCCGCCGACCATCACGCGAAAACTGCTGGGGTCGCTCAGTGGCGCAGGGCGCATGGAGTGGCCGATAAATTCGAAGCCTGACTGGTACACGTCGATCAGGGTGCCGAAGGGTTTGTCTGCCGTTTCGTTCTTGGCGCGCGAATACACCAGCGAGCGCTGGGCGCGGGAGAAGGGCAGGGCGTCGCTGTCGGACTCCAGCAGGTACTGGCGGATTTCCGGGCGGATGGTTTCTACCAGATAACGGATATTGCCCAGGATCGGATAGTTGCGACGCACCGCATGGGGGCTTTGCAGCAGGTCGACAATGCCGATCAGGCTGAGTACACCGGTGACCAGCGTGATCGGCCACAGCCATTCATGTTCGATAAAGGGAAGGCTGGCGAGGGTGAAAATGACGCACACAGCAAAGAAGGCGTAGCGGCTTAACAAGGACAGGCTCATACGGTTTCCTTGGGTTCGGACTCTTCAGGTCGATTAACCATTCTGCACCTGTCGACAAAGCACGGACAAGGATTGATCGTCCAGTCAGCTATTTGAGCCTCTGCGTATTTGTACCGACAAAAAAACTATCAGCTTGATCAGGAACGTATTGCTGCCCCGTCACCATTCATTGAGTGTCTGGTTGTGACCGGGCGCTGTGAAGTAAGGACACTTTATCAAGAGGGAGTTTATAACGACCAAAACGAGTGACTTACCTATGACGACATCGATAGCGGTAGCGAATGTTTTTTCCAATGTCTGGAATTCTGCCCCCTCCAGCCACGATTGGAATAAAAGCCAGTTAACCGGCCCGCTACGGGAGCAAGTCGCCCAAGAACACAAACGCATTGAAGGCATCGAAAAACCTGAGCAGGATGTGAGCCGAAAGCCGGAGATCGCCACAGGCCGCCCACCGGGTGATAACCGCACCGCCGAACAAATCATCAACGATAATCCGATCCTCAAAAAACTGGGTCATCAAAAAGATATCAATCGCTCATTGGCTTACAAACTTCTTGGGGATTGGACGAGCAACAACAAAGACCCGGACGCACGGGCTGATGCAGCCTTCAACGCTGCGCGGGTGCTCAACTATATCGATACGTCCTTATCGGCTGACGGAGAACACCGAGGCAAGGCCCACGGCAATGGCGACCTTGAAGGCATTACCCATAGCGGCGACGCTCGGCACGGTACACCTGCAGGCGTGTGGAAAGACTTTACGGAGCAGGGTTATTTAGCCTTGCGTGAGCATCACCGTCTGGATAGTACCAGCGACACCCATGTCAGGAAGGACGGCACCAACAAAGATAACGTGCAATGGGCTGCCGGCGAGGCTGGAAAGAGAACCCGGTTTATCCCTGGACTCAGCAACATTCTTCTAGGTATTGGCGATTCGGAACCGGGAGTGATCGGAGCTATCAAAGGGGCGAAGGCGGGTTTTGACAAAACTCGGGCTGATGGTTTCGATGAAGCGCTCGCCAGCGCTACGAGAGGAAATCTTGTCGGCGTCGTTAAAGGGTATATCAATGCCGTGAAGAACAACGAAGCCAAGCCGAATGAGGCCCAGTCAGCACTGGATAAGATCAGCAGTTAAGCCAGTTTGGTTTTTAATGGTTGGACGTCCCAGGAAACGGATTTCCAGAAGGCCCCATAGCTCCTCGCGCTCTACCTTTATTGCAAGAGGTTCTCGTTTGGATGCTCGGTGTTGTGTTACTGTATAACAAATCAACCGCACCCAGACGCCCCGGAGGCCTCATGAAAGCTGGTATCCACCCCGACTACCGCACCGTGCTGTTCCACGACACCGCCGCCGATGTGTTCTTTCTCATCGGTTCCACCGCCGACAGTGATCGCACCCAGAAACACAGCGACGGCAACACCTATCCCTACATCCCCCTGGACGTCTCCAGCGCCTCGCACCCGGTCTACACCGGCCAGCAGCGCAAGACCCAGGCCGAAGGCCGGATTGCCGGGTTCAACAAGCGTTTTGCATCGTTTGGGTCGAGCCCGAAAAAAGCTGACGCATGAGCATGATTCGGCGGCGTGCCCTACGCCGCCGTCTGCCGAATCGGCAGTACTACCCGAAACTTCGTACCCTTGCCCACCTCACTGCTGACGCTGATATCGCCACGGTGTTTCTTGACGATCCCGTAGGACAACGACAAACCCAACCCGGTACCTTCGCCCACAGGCTTGGTGGTGAAGAACGGGTCGAAGATCTTCTGCACGGTGTCGGGGGCAATCCCACAGCCGTTGTCTGCGACTTCCAGCCACACGTTCTCGCCGTCCACCCCGTTGCTGATGGTGATGGTGCCGCGCTCAGGGCCCATGGCTTGTGCGGCGTTGATCACCAGGTTCATCACCACCTGGTTGAGTTGCGAGGCCAGGCACTCGATTTCCGGCAGCGGCGTGTAGTGCTTGACCACATCGGCCTTGTACTTGAGTTCGCTGGCGACGATGTTCAGCGTCGAATCAATGCCTTGCTGCAGGTTGGCGAATTGCCAGGTCTGGTCGTTATCCACCCGTGAGAAGTTCTTCAGGTCCTTGACGATCTGCACCACACGGCCGATGCCTTCCTTGGATTCGCGGATCAGGATCGGAATGTCGTCCTTGAGAAAATCCAGGTCCAGTTCGTTGCGCAATGCCATGAGCGGTTCGCGATGTTCTGGCGCCCCGATGTGCGCTTCGCTGCGCTGGTAGGCATCGAGCATCTGTTGCAGCTGCTTGAAGTAACTGTCGAGGGTGCTGAGGTTGGAGGAAATAAAGCCCACGGGGTTGTTGATCTCATGGGCGACGCCGGCCGCGAGTTGCCCCAGCGAGGCGAGTTTTTCCGACTGCACCAGTTGGCTTTCCAGGTGCTTGCGCTCTTCAATTTCCAGTTGCAGCGCTTGGGTGCGCTCTTCCACCAACCGCTCCAGCTGCGAGGTTTGCAGGGAAGCGCGGCGCGCCATGTCCCATTTGTTGGCCAGGGTGTTGGCCATTTGCTGGACTTCAATGTTGTCGAACGGCTTTTTCAGGATCAGCAGGCGGTCGTGGGCGTGCAGGCGAAACAACAGGTCATCCCAGGAATAGTCCGAGTAGGCGGTGCACACCACCACTTGCAGGTCGGGGGCGACTTTCCACAGTTCTTCAATGGTCTTGGCGCCGTCCCAGCCCTGGGGCATGCGCATGTCAACGAAGGCCAAGGCATAGGGGCGCTGTTGCGCCATGGCGCTGGTCAGCAAGCCCAGGCCTTCCTCGCCGCCATACGCGCCGTGCAGTTCGAATGCCTGGGCTTGAGGTTTGGCGGTGTCGCCGAACAACGCCGACTCCATTTCATCCAGCGCTTCGGTTGAGGCTTCGTCGGGCATCAGGATCTTGCGAAAATCCTCATGGATGGACGGTGTGTCATCGATCAGCAGGATGCGCCGGTTGGGAGGTTGGTTCATGAGCTGCTTCCGGCAAGGGTCATGGGGATGGTCAAGGTGAAGACGGCGCCAAGGCCCGGCCCGTCGCTGTGGGCGCTGAGCTGGCCGTTCATTTCCACGGCGGCCAGGGCGCAGCTGTGCAGGCCGAAACCGTGGCCCTCCTTGCGGGTGGTAAAACCGTGGGTGAAGATACGTGCCATGTTCTCGGGTGGTATGCCTTCGCCATCGTCCTTCACACTGATCTTCAGGGTCTCGTCGCCTACCGATTCCACCGCCAGGGTGATTTGCCGTGGCCGCTCAGACAGTTTGTCCATGGCGTATTTGGCATTGCTGATCAGGTTGACCATGATCAGCAATAACCTGTGCTTGTCCGCCAAGATCTCCGGCACCGGGGCGTACGCCTTCACAACAGTGACATGGTGACGGCTCAGCGCGCCGGCGTTCATGCGCAGGGCGTCGTCCATCAAGGCGCTGATATTGACCGGCTCCAGCAAGGTAGACGCACCCGCATAGGATTGCTGGGTCGAGACGATGTCCTTGATGTGGTCCACGCTTTTGCTCAACTGCACCAGCTCATCGCTCATGCCTTGCTGTTCGATGGCAATCGCTTCGACCAACTGGTTCAGATAGCCCGGCAGCAACTTGCCCTTTTCATCCTCGGTAAGGAAAGTGCCCAGGTCGCCTTGGTGAGCGTTGATCAGTTGCATGGCCTTGCCCAGGCCGAGTGCCTTGCTGCTGCGCAGCTTGCGGCTGACCAGGTCGGCGGAGATGTTCACACTGTTGAGCACGTTACCGACGTTGTGCAGCACGTTGGTGGCGATCTCCGCCATGCCGGCCTGGCGGGCGCTGTTCATCAGCTCGCTCTGGGCATCCTTGAGCTGTTGCGTGCGCCGTTCCACTCGTTGTTCCAGGGTTTCGTTGGCGGCCTGCAACGCTCGGTTGACGCGGTTGATCTCGGCGAAACTGCGCAAAAGGCGCACCGCCAGGTAAAGCAGCAGCACCACCAGCAAGGTCGAGAAGATCAGCAGGTAGCGATGGTACTGATGATCGATGAGGTCCGTAGCCTGCTGGTCCTGATTGAGGTGAGTGGTCAGGTCATCGAGGTGTTCGGCCACCGGCACGGCGGCAATCCGCTCGAGCAGGCTGTTGACCAGTGGCTGTTCGCGCAGGATCAGCGAAATATGATTGCTGAGGATCTCCACCGGTGCCTGGAACTCGCTGGGCAGGCTCTGTTGGTTGATGGCCAGCTTGCCCAGGCCCACCAGGATATCGGCGGCACGTTCGTCGCTGGTGACTTGGGCGAACTCCAGGCTGCTGAGCAGCAGGTCGTAAGTGTCGGTGGCCACGCTTTGCAGTTGCAGGCGGCCTTCGTCGGTCATGCTGTTGAATTGGGCCTGGATGTCGTCTTCGGCCGTCGGCAAAAAAGCCAATGAGTTACGCAGCACTGCGTTGTGGGATTTGAACTGGTCGACGAGCCGGGCTTTTTCCTCGATGGCCGTCAGATACGCCGCATGGCTGGCTTGCCAACCGGGCAGGTCGGCAGCGCTGTGGTAGGTGTCGCGGCTTTCCAGTTCAGCCCCGATACGGGTCATCTCGGTCAGCGGTGTGACCAGTGGGTCGTAGTTGTGGGTGATCGCGATGCGGGCCTTGAGTACTTCGCTGTCCCACTGAGCATTGAGCTGCTGGAGTTGGCGGATCAAGTCGCGCGACTGGGTATAAGTGGCTGTCTGGTCGCGTGAAGACTTGAGGTACAAAAACACCAGGGTGGAGGCCAGGAACAGGGTGATGAGGCCTAGCAGGATTTGGCTGGTGCGTCGGCGTGACAAGGGTCTCATAACGGCTTGCCCGCCCATTCGCCGGTCAGGGTCTTGAGAAACTGGATAATCAGGTCCTTGTCTTCCCGGGACGGGTTGCGCCCCAACTGGTACTTGAACATCACGTCAACCGCCTCTTCAAGGGTCTTGGCCGAGGCGTCGTGGAAGTACGGCGCTGTGACGGCCACATTGCGCAGGCTGGGCACCTTGAACACATGGCGGTCTTCCTCATCCTGGGTCAGCAGGTAGCGCCCCAGGTCCGATTCCAGCGGGTTGCCGCGGGCCTTGAAGTAATCGCCCATCACGCCGAATTTCTGGAACATATTGCCGCCAATGTTCACGCCCTGGTGACAGGCAATGCAGCCGTAATCCTTGAAGCGTTGGTAGCCGTATTTTTCCTGGCGGGTCAGGATATCGGTGTTGCCCAGCAAGTATTGGTCAAACCGCGAATTGGGTGTCAGCAGCGTACGCTCGTAGGTGGCCAGGGCGTTTTGCACATTGGAAGCGGTGACGCCATCGGGATAGGCCTGTTTGAACGCGTTCTGGTAGGCGGGCAGGGCGGACAGGTTGCGCACCACGCTATTCCAGTCGCTGCCCATTTCCACCGGGCTGATTACCACCTGCTCGACCTGGGCCTGCAGCGTGTCCACCCGACCGTTCCAGAACTGTTTGAAGTTCAGGCTGGCATTGAATACGGAAGGGGTATTGATCTGCACCGGTTTGCCGTCAAAGCCAATGGAGAATGGCTTGTTGTCGGCACCGCCGCTGGTCAGTTGGTGACAGCTCGCGCAGGACAAGGTGTTGTTGACCGACAAACGCGGCTCGTTGAACAGTTGGCGACCCAACTCAACCTTGGCCGGGTCCAGTACTGGAACCGCCGGCAAGGGCTTGAGCGCTTCGTCCAGCGGCGCGGCTGACAGCGATGCGGTGCCCAGGCATAACGCGAACATCAGGCCGGAACGGTGGTTTACGACATTGCTCAAGCGAGCACTCCTTGCAGGCCCAGGGCTATTTATTTTATTGATCCGGCATCAGTGTCGCTCTATCCGTTTGCAGCAGCTGCACAAAATCTTTCGAAGGCAGCGCCTTGCTGAACAGAAAGCCCTGGCCCTCCTCACACCGCTGGGCTTTGAGGAAGTTCAATTGGTCGACGGTTTCCACACCTTCGGCAATGATGTTCAGCTCCAGGCTCTTGCCCATGCCGATGATAGCGCTGATCAGTTGTTCGTCCTGGCTATTGATGCGCAGGCCGCGCACGAAGGATTGATCGATCTTCAGCACGTCGATGGGAAAGCGCCGCAGGTAGCTGAGGCTGGAGTAGCCGGTGCCGAAATCGTCCAGGGCCAGGCGGATGCCCATGGCCTTGATCTTTTGCAGGGTCTCCACGGTTTCGTCGACGTTCTGCATCAGCACGCTTTCGGTGATTTCCAGTTCCAGTTGGGTGGGCGGCAGGCCTGTTTCTTTCAGGATGGCGGCCAGGTTGTCGACGAAGTCCCGTTGGCGAAAGTCGATCGCCGAGATGTTCACCGACATGCGCAGGGGCGCCAGGCCCATCTCACGCCAGGCTTGGGCTTGTGTGCAGGCTTGGCGCAGGACCCACTGAGTCAGGCGCACGATCAGGCCGCTGTCTTCGGCGACCGGAATGAACTCCGCCGGGCTGACCCAACCCGACTGCGGTCGAAACCAGCGGGTCAGCGCTTCCGCACCGACGATGCGCCCGGACTCCAGCGCCAGCTTGGGTTGGTAATGCAGCACAAACTCATCGCGGTCCAGCGCCTGGCGGATCGCGCTTTCCAGGTTTTGCTGGTGCTGGGCGCGCAGGTTCATGTCTTCGGTGTAAAAGCTGAAATCCCCCGGGCCGCGTTCTTTGCTGGTGCGCATCGCGGTTTCAGCGTGCTTGAGCAAACCCACGGCATTGTCGCTGTCATCGGGGTAAATACTGATGCCCAGGCTGGCGCTCACACTCAGGTCATGCCCCGCGACATGGCGAGTCGCGCTGACAGCATTGAGTACTTTTTGCGCAATGTGCTGGGTTTGCTGGGGATGCTGGATATCGTTAAGCAGCACCACGAACTCGTCAGAGCCATAACGAAACACCGAGTCCGAGGCCCGTATCGCCGCCACCAGGCTCAGGCTCACCTGCGCAAGCACCTCGTCGCCGGCCGGATAGCCCAGGGCGTTGTTGATGCGCTTGAAGCGGTCGAGCCCCAGAAACATCACCGCCAGTTGCGTGTCGTGCCTGCGGGCCAAGGCGATCGCCTGGGTCAGGCGGTCGCCCAGCAACGTGCTGTTGGGCAACTCCGTCAGGGCGTCGTATTGCAATAAATGCGAGACCTTGAGCAGCTCCTGCACGCGTTCCTCGATGGTGCGCTCCAGGCTGATCACCTTGAGGGCCGCGTCTTGGGCCAGTTGCCATTTCCAGGTCAGGGCGCTGGCCATCTGGCGGATTTCCAGGTGGTCGAAGGGCTTTTTCAGGATCAGCAGTTGGTCGTTGTACTTCAGGCGCGCTTCGATGGCCTCGAAGGAATAGTCGGAATAGGCCGTGCAGAGCGCGATTTGCAGGTTGGGGTCCACCTCCCATAGCTGTTCGATGGTGTGCAGGCCGTCCCAGCCTGGGGGCATGCGCATGTCGATAAACACCATGGCGTAGGGCGAGTGGGCGTCCAGGGCCTTCTTGACCAGCGCCAAGGCTTCCTGGCCCTGGTAGGCCGAATCCAGGTCAAACGCCTGGCGCGCCGGCGCGGTGGTGCCGAAGAGGGTGGACTCCAGGATGTCGAGGGAGGGCTCGCCGTGCTCGTCGGCACAGAGGATCTTGCGAAAATCCTGGTGGATCGAAGCCGTGTCATCCACGATCAGGATGCGCCGGTTGGCCCGGCCCGATTCCGTCCTCATGGCGCACTCGGCACGTGCAAAAGGCTTGATGGCATGACAATTCCTTCCCTGGTTCTACAACTGAACGGGGCGCGAGCATGCAGTGCAGCATAGTTGAGTTCCCTTGATATCGACGGCCAGTTGGCGTCAAATCAATCGCGCTTTGTATTGCGCGGATTCAATTTAGCCTAACTTCGTTTAATTTGAAGGCAGAGTCGCCATGGATGAACAACTCGCTACGAAGTCCGCTGTTTTGCTGGTCGACGATGAAGAGTCGATCCTTAACAGCCTGCGCCGCCTGTTGCGCGGCCAGCCCTATGAGGTGGTATTGGCCACCAGCGGCGCCCAGGCGCTGGAGATCATGGCGACCCGGCCTATCGATCTGGTGATGAGCGATGCGCGCATGCCCGGCATGGACGGCGCCACGCTGCTGGCCGAGGTCCACCGCCTGTATCCCGCCACCAGCCGCATCCTGCTCACCGGCTACGCCGACCTCACCACCATCATCAAGGCGATCAACGACGGGCAGATCCACCGCTACATCAGCAAACCCTGGAACGACGAAGAGTTGCAACTGGTGTTGCAGCAAACCCTCGAGCACCAACGCCTTGAACGCCTGGCCCGAGACCAGACCGAACAGCTCAAGCTGCTCAACGCCACCCTGGAAAAACGCGTGGCGGCGCGTACCGCCGAGTTGCAACAAACCGCCGACATGCTCGACCTGGCCTACGATGAGCTCAAGCGCAGCTACGTGACCGGGACCGAAGTGTTTTCGCTGTTGGCCAACCTGCGCTTGCCCAAGGACAAACAGACCAACCGTGCGTTGATCGAGTTGATCCGGGTGTATTGCGCCGCCCAGTCCATGGACGAATCCAGCACCCGTGACCTGACCATGGCCGCCGCGTTGTACAACATCGGCAAGTTGAGCTGGACCGACAGCATGATGGTTGCACCGTCGGACAAGCTGCACAGCACCGACCGCGGCTTGTACCGTGAATATCCGGGGCAAAGCGAGTCGCTGCTGATGACCCTGGAGCCGATGAAGGATGCGGCGCGGATCATTCGCCATCACCAGGAGCGTTGGGACGGCACGGGGTTTCCCGACCACCTCAAGGGCGATACCATCCCGCCCGGTTCACGGCTGCTGAAGCTGGCGGTGGACTTTATCGAATTGCAGAAAGGCCTGATCCTGGAGCGGCACCTCAACAGCGACGAGGCGCTGTTGTATATCCGCAAGTACGCCGGGCGCCTGTATGACCCGGCGTTGGTGGAAGATTTCGTGCAAGCCTGCGCCACCTTCCTCAGCGATGTGACCCTGGGTGATCCGACGGTAAAAGTCCTCTCCACCCGTGAGCTGGAAGCCGGCATGGTGCTGGCGCGCAACCTCAATGCCGACAACGGCATGTTATTGCTCAATGCCGGCAAGGTGCTGAACCTGCCGCTGGTGGACAAGCTGATCGCGTTCGAGGCGATGGAGGGCGCCAAGTACAGTGTGTTTATCAGGGCGCCGGACGAGGTGCCGCCCCTCCTGTAGTTATACGCCCCAGGCTACGTGCTTGTTGGCGTGGTAATCAAAGATACCCCTGATGATGTAGACATCTTTGCCACCTTCTTTGCCGTTTTGTTCAATTGCCACGCGCCAAAGACCACGGCCTGTGCCGGGCTGCACCTGGGGGAGATCGACGTAGGTGAAGTTGCCTATTCGCTTGCGGCTGAGGCGACCGGCTTGGATATCCTGGGTGATCTCCTCAAGTTTGGCGGTGGCGGGGGTGGGCAGGAGTTTTTTCTGGGTTTGCGCCAGTTCATCCAGCTTCACGATGTTGATGTGCGGATCGCGAGTGGGCACGACTTCCGGCCCGACAGGCAGCGCCGGCGCTGGCCTTTCAACTCTATGGGTTTGAACGCGGGGGACTTCAAACTCCAGAGGCGTTGCAAACTTGGGCAGGGCTTTTTCGAATGCTGTGACATCTCTACTGTCTACCATCGCTACGCCAGTATCTGCCCCATGCTGGCCTCGGGATAGGGCGATATAGGGAATACCGGATTTTTTGAAATCCTCTGAAAAGGAGGTGACTTGAAGCTTGGCGAGTTTGGCCTTGAAGGTCTCCGTCATGAAGGCATCCAGGGTGCTTTTTGTCTCAGGCAGCAATAAGAATCGACGTATCGCTTCCTGGCGTGTAATTCCGAGATCTGAGGCGAGTTGATTAATATGTACGAGGTGTTCGGGCTTGTATGCAAACACTTTCAGTGCAGCATCCCGCCAAGTATAAAGTTCATATTTTGCTGCGAATTTATCCATCGCATGCTGGTGTTTGTGGGTGATGGCGTACCCGACAAATTGTGCGCCAGTATCGGGGTCGGCAACGGCAATCGATGTTCTGATTTGTTTGTCGAGGTTCTCGTTTTTGCCAATGAGCCTTTTGACTTTTTTAAACAGTTCTTCCTTGTCCCGCGCAGACAGGGGTTGCGCAAAATGTTGTGTCGACAGGTGTATATGTTCAACCGTGGCCAGTTCGAGCCGCAGGTTTAACAGGGAACTACGTAACCTCTCTTGATTGGCTCGGCTCAAGCTTTTCGAGTTCGACATCCAGCGGCGAAATTCAGCTTCATCCAGGGTGCCAAGCTGTTGTCGGGCGCGAGTGATCAAATCGAGCTTCAGGGAAGCGTCGGTTTGTTCTATGACGCGCACGAAATCCCGCATTTCCCCTTCTGTTGCAAAAAGCCGCATCGCCGCGATCAGGTCCGCATCCACTTGCTGTTCAGGGGTGAGAGGACGCAGGGCACCCAGAACGGAACCTCCGCCCACAGCGTTTCGTTCGAAACGGGGCTTCCAGCTCTTTGCGTCTCCCGGTACGACCATAAAGTCCACGTGGTGACCTGCCGGGTCTTTTACATAGCGTGCGCCGTCTTCTACATAGGACTGATACAGGTGATAGCGGCCTGTTGGGTCGCGCATCGCGATGAACTGGTTATTGTGTTTATCAAAAAAACACGGTGCGCGGCCCGACTGGCGCGACAGTCTGTATCGGTGGGTGTTGGCAAACTCCACTACGTCAAAGAACGGCTCTATTTGCTCAGGCAACCGATACGGCATCACATTGACCCAGGCGGGTTCCAACGGGCGGAGGGAGGCACCCGTCAGTACAATGGCGGTGCTCCTGTCCGTACCGACTTTACTGGCCAGCCCCGGAATGCGCCGCCCCAGCTGCTTGGCCACGCCTAATCCGCGGTTGATAGCTCGGCGCAAAAACGACAGGGCGGTTTTGCCGGGTATCAACCCGAGCAGAAAATCGGCGGTTTCCACCCCGAACATAAAGGCGTTTACTGCCGATTCGCGGAAAATTTGCGCATTGCTCCGTGAACGGTAGTCGGCGTGCGCGAGTTGAAAACCCAGTTGCGCCGAATACAGGTATGCGTGGAAATTGCCGGTTATCGGCGTCAAGGTATAGCGGTACACACTGCGCGTATCGTTGAAGATCCGTGTGATCTCTTTCGTATCCTTAGTGGCCATCTGGGAAGTGAAATAGGCCTGCCATTCCGGTTTTGCTTTCAGCGTGTCCAGCTCCACCAGCCCCTTGGTCAGCTCCCGGAAGGCAACGCCATCTGGTGCATCCGGGGTATACAGCACACTGACCCCGTCAGGCTTGGTGCCTTTTCGATGAATGACCAGGACACGATGCATGACCTGCCCGCCTTGGCCCCTCTCTTGCGCGGCGCCCAATACCAGCAGGTTGACCTCTATCTCGAATTCGCTGACTCGGGGGCGGGTGGTTGAATCAGGGTGTTCAGTGACAGCTTTTATCCAGTCAAACCCACTGCCTGGCGTCTGGAACGTAAACAGTTTGGCTGCGTCAGGGTTGAGACGGTTCTCAAGCGCGTCCTTATTCATTTTTGCCGCGTTGGCGCGCTGCCAGACTGTAGCGAAGCTGCTTGTCCCGCTGCTCAGCGAGAAGGTTGACCGCAGATACGTATCGTATTTTTGGCCAATGTCAGCTTCTGTTGCGAGTGCGCGCAAATCATCGTTGCCAAGTTTTCCGTGAGGGTTGCCGGCTGTGTCAATAATGTTGGCGGTGGCACTGATCGTTCTATGTATGCCATGCACCGACCATGGGTCGACATTACGTTGGGTATAACTTCCCAGTGTGCGCAGATCCACCACGGTTTGGGTACGCCAGGTGCCCCACGTCAGTTTTTTGCCTGGCAGGCACTGCGGGATATTGATCTTGCGGTCTTCGCTGATGTAGACAATGGTGGCTTCCTCGTTACGATACCCGGTCATCTCGGCCGACCGGGAGGACGTTGTGACGCGCAGATGAACCAGGCTTCTATAAGGGTCAATATCAAGGTTGGCATACACAGGTTTCTGTTTTTTCAGCACCTTGTCGGTCTCCTGTTGGGAGAACGCCTCCAGTGTCAAGATTCTCTCAAGATGAGGTGTGAGTTCCTCATTGCTGTCGATCAGTTCTTGTTCCAGTTGCCTGTACCGAGCCTGGTCTTGCTCGCCGGAGGTTTTCAACCATGCGGGTTCGGCCGTCAACAGGCGTAGATTGCGCACCATAAAAGCATTAGCGACATCCCACTGTGGCGTCAGGTCTGCGGCCAGGTCGAGCTCGCCTGTGGAGGGCAACGTCTCCCTGCGCAAGGCTTCGCGAACGGAGAAATGTTGCCTGACTCGCAATGCGCGGACACTGTCAGCAATCACGTCAGCGTCTATCTGGGACGGGGCCGTCGTCAGTACGGGCAAGCCGCTCAGCGCGGTACGAGCGGCTGTCGGCAGGCTTGCGATCAACAGCTTGCCTGGCGCTGCGCCGTCTTGTATGCGGGCTGCGACGGTGTCATTCAAACGCGCCAGGTTTTCAAACTCCTCAAACTCCTCGCTTGGGCTATAGAGCATCACTTTGCCCGTCAGAGGCGTCGTGCCCGTGGGGGTCAGAATGAATGCGCCGGCGAATTCACTGCCATTCTCCAGGGCCAGTCGGTACACCGTGGGCCTGTTGTCGACGGTAAACACCTGTTCACGTGCCGCAGCACTTGGGTACTTGAGCACGTTCTGCGCCAGCGTCCGTGCATGCGCCGACAACGTGCCGTCCACCGAGCGCAATGCCAGTTGATGGGCTAGCACTTGTCGGCGCAATGCGACCAATTGCTCCTCCGTGTTGGGTTGGGAGGGCTCGCCAGCCCCCCAGAATGTATTCAGGCTCAACGTGATGGCTATTTCCAGCCTGGCGGCCAGGGTTGTCGTCGAGGCATTGGCAGAGAGGATTTTATCGGTGTCCAGGGTGTTGCATTCGCGGTAGAAGGCGCCGCTCTCCTGGGTCAGATAAGACTCTGCGCCAGGCGCGCGTAAGGTGGCCAGCAGCGAGCCCAGTGGTTCGCAGGACAGCAGGTGCTTTTGTCCTTCCTGGTCTTCGCGATAGCGGCTATAAAAAATCTGGTTGGGATTGATGGGCAGATGTGCATCGGGAAACATCTCGGCCGATTGCTGCTGGTACACGCGGCCGACACTCGGCTGTCGCCTTACCAGCTCAGAGGTCTGTGCATTGAGTTTGTCGAGTTCACGGGTGAGGTAAGCCAGTTGTTCTTCGGCAGAAAGTGAAGCCGGCGGCACGACCGCAAGCGTCATCGGTTGCACGGTAGGGGTTGACGTGCTGTCGGCCGGCAGCGGTTGTGGTTCGTCAGTGGATGATTCTTTGAGGGTGGGCAATGAATTGTGCATGAGTAAACTCTTATAAAAGAGCGCGGCGCACCGAGGTGCAGCGAGCCCTGCTGAATATGAGTTTGCGAGTTTAGGGTGGCCGAAACTGGACCCTGCGGTGTATGTATGTCGGAAAAAATCGCCCTGCACTCGCGAGTTGCGTGTGCAGAATGCGCGTGGGATCCTTGGCCGCTTTTCAATCCGAGAGAGGGCCTTCCATGTCCAAGACTATCCGCATTGCAGCCGCGCTGTTGGTCCGTGGCGACGGTCAAACCCTGCTTGTGCGCAAGCGCGATACCCTGGCTTTCATGCAACCGGGCGGCAAAATCGACGCCGGCGAGCAACCTGCCGAGGCGCTCGTCCGTGAGTTGCACGAGGAGCTGAACCTGCGCGTTGATCCGAGCCAAGCCGTCTATCTTGGCCAGTTCTCGGCACCCGCGGCCAACGAACCGGGTTTTACCGTAGAGGCGGAGTTGTTCAAGGTGCAGGTCGACGTCGCCGTCACCCCTGCAGCAGAGATTGAAGAGGTGTGCTGGATCGATCCCATGGGCGAAGGTGACTTGCATCTGGCGCCATTGACGCGCGATTTGATCCTGCCGTTCTATCGTGATTCGCTGGCTACCGCATGATGATTCGCCCGCTGGACGCCGACGATGCGCAAGCCTATCGGGCATTGATGCTCGAGGCCTATGGCGCGTACCCGCAAGCGTTCACGTCCAGTGTCGCGGAGCGCGCCTCGATGCCATTGAGCTGGTGGGAAAAGCGTCTCGACAGCCCGCTGGATTGCCTGTTGGGCGGCTTTGATGGGGCGCGACTGGCCGGCATCGTCGGCCTGGCCTACGAGCCTCGCGAAAAGGCGCGGCACAAGGTGACCTTGTTCGGCATGTACGTGACCGAGGCTTATCAACAGCAAGGGCTGGGGCGGCAGCTGGTGCAAGCCGCACTGGAAGAAGCCCGCCGCCACCCGCGCCTCAAACTGATCCAGCTGACCGTCACCGCCGGCAATGACGCGGCCTTTGCGCTCTACCAGCGCTGCGGTTTCATTCAGTACGGCCTGGAGCCACTGGCCGTGCGGGTAGGCGTCGAATACTTCGACAAGATCCACATGTGGCGCGAGCTACATTGATCGTTCCAACGCTCTGCGTGGGCACGCATCCCGTGACGCTCCGCGTCACCACGTGGACGCAGAGCGTCCTTGGCGGCATTCCCACGCAGAGCGTGGGAACGATCGGCACTCGCCCGCACACTCAGAGCCCGCTCAACGCACCGCGCTTACGCCATCCAAGGTGGAAAACGAGGTGTCCTTGGCCGTCAGCAAGAAGTCGCGCATATAAGGTGCATCCAGCATGTCGGCACGAATGCCCGCATACAAGGTGGCGAACAAACCCTTCTCACCCAACCGCTTGGCCTTCACATACCCGCGTGAGCTGTATTCATGCAGCGCCCAGTGGGGCATACCGCACACCCCACGGCCGCTGGCCACCAGTTGCATCATCATCACGGTCAGCTCCGAAGTCCGCACCTGGGCCGGTTCAACGTCGGCCGGTTCCAGGAAGCGGGTGAAGATGTCCAGGCGGTCACGTTCCACCGGGTAGGTGATCAGGGTTTCTGTCAGCAGGTCTTCCGGCACGATGTAGGACTTGTTCGCCAACGCGTGCTGGTTGGCCACCGCCAGCATGGCTTCGTAGGTGAACAGCGGCACGTAGGTGATACCCGGCAGTTCCAGCGGGTCGGAGGTCACCACCAGGTCCAGGTCGCCACGGGCCAGGGCCGGCAGCGGCGCGAAGGCAAAGCCCGAGGCCAGGTCCAGCTCGACTTCCGGCCAGGCATCGCGGAACTGGTCGATGGTCGGCATCAGCCACTGGAAACAACTGTGGCATTCGATCGCCATGTGCAAGCGCCCGGCGGTGCCCCCGGCCAGCCGCGCAATATCGCGCTCGGCACCGCGCAACAACGGCAGGGTGGCGTCGGCCAATTGCAGCAGGCGTAGGCCGGCGCTGGTGAAGCGCACCGGTTTGGTCTTGCGCACGAACAGCGGCATGCCCAGGCGCTCTTCCAGTTCTTTGAACTGATGGGAGAGGGCGGACTGGGTCAGGTGCAGGCGTTCGGCGGCTTCCACCAGGCTGTCGGCTTCGCGCAAGGCGTGCAGGGTTTTCAAGTGACGGATTTCGAGCACAGGCGCTCCATGAAGAAAATTTGCGACGAATACGGAATGCTTGATTTTGTCTCATGTTGTGGGGCGTGTCGACCATGACCACTGGGCGCTCTTCATCAAACTGTCATCGAACTGTGGCAGCGCGCTTGAACAAACTTCATCAGACTCGCGCTCTACTGGGGTTCTGCGTTTTGGTGTTTTTCATGCGTGCGTTGTTTTTAGTGGCCGCTCTACTGTTCGGCCTGCCGTCTTTTGCGGCGTCTCGATGTGATGTCAATGTCCCGACCCAAACGGTCGACCTGGCTCAGGTGAGCATCGCCTATCAAAGTATCGGCCGTGCGTCCGACCCTGCGTTGCTGCTGGTAATGGGCCTGGGCGGGCAGTTGATCCACTGGCCGGACGAAGTGGTGGTGGCCCTGTGCGAACAAGGCTTTCGGGTGATTCGCTACGACAACCGCGACGTCGGCCTGTCCACCTGGCGGCAGGCGCCGGCGAGCGCCAACCTGACCTTCGAAGTGCTGCGCTACAAGCTCGGCCTGCCGGTGGCCGCGCCCTACACCTTGACCGATATGGCCGATGACGCCCTGGGTTTGATGGACGCGCTGCAGGTGCAGCAATTTCACGTACTCGGCGCGAGCATGGGCGGCATGATCGCTCAACACCTGGCGGCCATGGCGCCACAGCGCGTGGAAAGCCTGACCCTGATCATGACCAGCTCAGGCGCCGAGGGCCTCCCCGCACCGAACGCAGCGCTGGTGCAATTGCTGTCGCGACGCAGCGCGCCCAACCGTGAGGTGGCGCTGGAGCAACAGGCGGATTTGCTCGCGGCGTTGGGCAGCCCGGATATCAAGGACGATCGCCAGGCGTTGTTGCACCAGGCGGCGCTGTCCTATGACCGCGCCTTCAACCCCGAAGGCGTGAAGCGCCAGATCATGGCAATCCTGGCCGAGCCAAGCCGTGTGCCCTTGCTCAACCAACTGCGCGTGCCTGCGTTGGTCGTCCACGGCACCGCCGACCCTTTGCTGCCGGTAATGCACGGCGTGCACCTGGCTGCGCATATCCAGGGCAGCCAGTTGAAATTGATTCCCGGCCTGGCCCACCGTTTTCAGGAAGCGTTCAAGGCGCCCTTGCTGGCGGCGGTGTTGCCTTACCTGCAAGCCCATCGCCAGGATGCCGCGCACTGGGCGCAGATCGATTTGAGCGAGCCTTCGAAGGTGCTGTGAAGGTGGTGTATCGTGCAACCTTTATGTATACGCATGACTGCACGCGAGGTTGCCCACCATGAGTACTCCCCTGAAAATCGATTTCGTCAGCGACGTATCCTGCCCCTGGTGCATCATCGGCCTGCGCGGCCTGACCGAAGCCCTCGACCAGCTCGGCAGCGAAGTGCAGGCCGAGATTCATTTCCAGCCGTTCGAACTGAACCCGAACATGCCCGCCATCGGTCAGAACATCGTCGAGCACATCACTGAAAAATACGGCTCCACGGCTGAAGAGTCCCAGGCTAATCGTGCGCGTATCCGCGACATGGGCGCCGCATTGGGCTTTGCGTTCCGCACCGACGGCCAGAGCCGTATCTACAACACCTTCGACGCGCACCGCCTGTTGCATTGGGCCGGGTTGGAAGGTTTGCAATACAACCTCAAGGAAGCGCTGTTCAAGGCGTATTTCAGCGATGGCCAGGACCCTTCCGACCACGCGACCCTGGCGATCATCGCCGAGAGCGTAGGGCTGGACATTGCGCGCGCCGCCGAGATTCTTGCCAGCGATGAGTACGCCGCCGAAGTCCGCGAGCAGGAACAGCTGTGGGTTTCTCGTGGGGTGAGTTCGGTGCCGACCATTGTCTTCAATGACCAATATGCGGTGAGCGGTGGGCAACCGGCGGAAGCCTTCGTCGGCGCGATTCGCCAGATCATCAACGAATCGAAATCCTGAGGCCGGGCATGCAGCAAAATGTGGGAGCTGGCTGTCAGTTGCGAATGAGTTGGCTGACACACCGCCATCGCAGCATAGGTATCTACACAGCTTTGGTGTGACGCTGGACCTGTGGCGAGGGAGCTTGCTCCCGTGACGGACTGACAGCCGGCGCCTAGCTACCTGACACCCCGCGATTCAAATGTGGGAGCTGGCTTGCCTGCGATGGCGGCCTACCAGCCAATGCCTATCTACCTGACACCCCGCGATCAAACTGTGGGAGCGGGCTTGCTCGCGAAGGCGGCCTGACAGGCGACACAGTTGGACCGTGTACATATCCATTGCTGCGGTAACGGCCACTTAGGGTTCCGCTCTGACAGCGGCTCACTTTTGAAAAGCGCAAAAGTAAGCAAAACGCTCTTGCCCCACCACTCGGCACCTCGCTTAGGCTCGGTGTGCCCGAACACAGGCTTGAATCCGTGGGCCGCCGCCACGCGCCATCCATGGCGCGGGGCGGCTAACCCGGCGTCCTGCCGGGTTACCCACGAATTCAAGCCTGCGTTCGGCCAGCGTGGTTTAACGGGGCGCTTAAGATCAAAAGCAGAGCAAGAGCAAGAGCGACTCGCTTCGCATCGTGGTTAGCGTCTGCTGTTACAACTCACAAAGTTGTGTGAAGACCTATGGCCATCGCAGGCAAGCCAGCTCCCACATTTGATCTGTGTCGGTATTAAGAGAAGCGCTGGCCCATCCCTTGCATTACCCCCCTAAAGCCCAACCGGCCTGCGGTTGGGCACTGCCATTAGGGGTGAAACTTACCTTGAATATTCTTGACCTTGACCACAGCCTCACCGGCCAGGCACCGATTGCCCTGCGGTTGGCCAGCGGTCGGGCCACGCGCCTGGACCTGCTGGACCTGGGCCCGAAATTGCGTTTGTGGTCCACCGAAAAAACCTGGAAGCGTTTCGTCGAGCGCCTGGCCCAACGGCCACGGCCCCGTGACGCGCGTCCGGAAATCCTGTTTGTCGGTTCCGGGGATTATCACCACCTTACGCCGGCGTTTTTGGCAGACCTCAAAGAGCCCGTCAGCCTGATTCACTTTGACAACCACCCAGACTGGGTGCGCTTTGCGCCCAAGCGGCACTGTGGTTCGTGGGTCAACCGGGCGCTGAAGATGCCAGCGATCCAACGCATCGTCACCCTCGGCCCGTGCAGCGATGACCTGCATAACCCGCAACTGCGCGGCGGCAACCTTGGCGCCCTCAAGTGCGGGCGTTTGCAGCTGTTTCCCTGGCAGCATCCGCCGTCCAAGGTCTGGGGCCGGGTGGGGGACGGCGCCGGCCACCAGCAACAGGAAAACCACCTGCACTGGCGCAACCTGGCGGACCTGGATTGGGGCGCCTTCCTCGACCAGATGATTGCCAGCCTGCCCACCGAGGCGATCTGGATCACCATCGACAAAGATGTGCTCGCCAGTGAAGACGCCGCCACCAACTGGGACCAGGGCGGCATGCGCCTGACCCATTTGCTCCAGGCCCTGCGGGCGTTGGCGGCGGGTAAACGCATCATTGGCATCGACGTCTGCGGTGAGTTCGCTACGCCGGCATTCAGCAACGCGTTCAAGCGCTGGGAAGCCAAGTCCGACCAGCCGCCACCGGAGCGCTGGAGCCCGCAAGACTTGCAGCGTAATGCGGCAACCAATGAAGCCTTGATCGACCTGTTTGAGGAACTGTTCCCGTGACCCTGACCGTGGTGTTGTTACTGGCGTTTTCCATCGTCCTCGATGTGATTGGCCAGCTGTGTTTCAAATTGGGCGTGGACCGTTTGCCGCAACTCGATGGCGGTTTTCGCCTGCGTGCGTTCTGGGGCCAGGTGTTCAATGCGCCGCTGTTGTGGGCCGGCGTCGGCGCCTACGTGATTGAGTTTTTTGTGTGGCTCGAAGCGCTGTCCCGTGCGCCCTTGAGTCTGCTGTTTCCGCTGGCGGCGTTGGCCTATTGCCTGGTGGTACTGGCAGGCAGGGTGGTGCTCAAGGAGACCGTCAGTCGGCGTCGTTGGCTGGGCACGCTGGTGATTACTTTAGGTGTGATGTTGGTAGCGATCGCGGGGAATCAGGCATGACAACGCAAACAATCAATACCGGCTGGCTGCACGGGCGTGTTGGCACCCTGGTGCTATGGGCACTGCTGATCGCCACCGAAAGCGCCGGGCAGTTGTTCACCAAGGTGGCCGGCGATCAGTTGGGGCCGATGGACTTCAGTTGGCAATGGCTGGCGGACGTGGCGCGCAACCCGGGGATTCTGGCGGCGATTGCCAGCTATCTGGGTGCGTTTTTTGTGTGGATGCTGATCCTGCGGCGTAGCAGTTTGTCCCTGGCGTTTCCGCTGAGTTCGCTGGTGTTCGTGGCGGTGCTGCTGGGCTCTTGGCTGGGGTTGGGGGAGCACATCAGCGTGTTGCATTGGGTGGGCGTGGTGGTAATTATAGGTGGTATCGCACTGTTGGCTGAGGGCGAAGAACACTGAAGATAGATATGAAACACAGGCCCATTGTGGGAGCGGGCGTGCTCGCGAATGCGGTGGATCAGTGAAGTATCGGGTGACTGACACACTGCTTTCGCGAGCAAGCCCGCTCCCACATTTTGCTCCCAGGTGATTCAGTCAAAGGTGTAGCTGATCGCCGTCTGCACCTGGCCCTGATTCACATGGCCAGCCTCCTTGACGATGCTGCTCTTGGCCGCCGACCCCACCAGGTGTACCCAGCTGGCGCTGGTCAGCAGCGACCAATGGGGCGCCAGGGGGAAGGCGAAGCTTTGGCTCAGCGTCACGTTCTGGAAGCCCCCGCTCGCGTTATAAGGCCGCAAGCCTGAAGCGACAGCTTCGTTGTTGTCCACGCCGAAGAAGGTATTGGTCTGGCGCGCATCGGCAAAATGCGCAACCAGGCTATTGCTGCCGATAATCCCGCCACCCACGGGGTAACCCAGTTCGCCGCCGATTTTACCCAGGGCGCCGCTCTGGGAATGCCCGCCGCCCACGGCCTGGCCCAATTGCGCGTAGACCCGCCAGAAATTGGCCGGGGCATATTGGACGAAACCGCCCACCTCGGCCATGTCCGACACGTTGCGCAGGCCCTGCAATTCGCCGTTGGAGGTACGCCCCGGCAGGTAGTTGATATAGGGGCCAGCGGTAAGGCCGTGGGTATCCAGGGCGCTCCAGGTAAGGCCGTCATCGGTACTCAGGCTGACGTCACCCCAATCCAGGTCCAGGTAAGGCACAGGCCGGGTTTCGTAGCGGCTGCCGCTGGGGTCGTGGGGCTGATAGCTGAGGCCCACGCCCACGTCGCCCGTGATGCCTTCTGCCCACGCGGCACTGCAAAGGCCCCACCCTCCAAGTAAACCGGTGAATACAGCAGCAGCGAGCTTGGACATGGGGACGTTTCCTGAAGGTGGACAGGCGCGCATGAACGCGCAAACCGACGCGCCTGCGCAAGCACTCATGTTGTTTGTAGCAAGCTACAAAAATTGTAGCTCCCGCGACACCTATCACCGCGCATTTCGCCCTAACCCCCAGCCCTGCGGGGTTTTCGCCAGTTGGCACAGTCCCTGCTCTATCCCTTGGCAAGCGCATACAGCGCGCTCCTCCAAGGCCCTTTACCTAAAGGAAAGGCAGATGATCAACTGGCATATCGTGTGTGACTTCGACGGGACCATTACTCCCACGGATGTCATCGACAACGTCCTCCAACGCTTCGCCGGCCCCGAGTGGGAAACCATTGAGCAGGAATGGATGGATGGGCATATCGGTTCACGCGAATGCCTGAGCCGCCAACTGGCGCTGATCAAGGCCACCCCGGCTGAACTGCTGGCGTACTTTGACAGTGTCGAGATCGACCCGGACTTCCCGGATTTCGTCGATCACGTCATGGGCCTGGGTGCTTCCATCGAAGTGGTCAGCGACGGCCTCGAGCAGGGCATTGCCCGCATCCTTTCGCGCAACTACGTGACCCTGCTGCCGATCCTCGCCAACCGCCTGCGCCAGGTTGACCAGGACAGCTGGCGCATCGACTTCCCGTATGCCAGCGATGCCTGTCGCGCTGCTGCCGGCAACTGCAAGTGCAGATCCACGCCGCGCAACAAGCGCGTGCTGGTGATCGGCGACGGCAAGTCCGACATGTGCGTGGCCTCCACCGCCGACTTCGTGTTCGCCAAGGGCAGCCTCGCCGACTACTGCGTCGCCCACCAGATTCCTCATGCGCGCTTCGACACCTTTGCGCAAGTGCCGGCGTTGCTGGCCAAGCTGCCACAAGGCCTCGCCGCCAACGCCACCACCTTCAACACCTCTTCTGACAATCAGGAACTCTTCCATCATGTCTGATATCCGTATCGCTACCGCCGAAGACCAGGTGCTTCTGGATAAAGAAGCCAAGTATTGCTCCTACGGCGACACCGTTCACTACATCGAGCCGCCGCGTATTTTCAGCCGCTGCGAAGGCTCTTATGTGTGGGACACCGAAGACCAGGCCTACCTCGACCTGCAAATGTGGTACTCGGCCGTCAACTTCGGCTATGCCAACCCGCGCTTGAACAACGCGCTGAAAAAGCAGATCGACACGCTGCCGCAAATCGCCAGCCAGTACCTGCACAAAGGCAAGATCGAGCTGTCGGAAATGATCGCGGTCGATGCCAAGAACAAGTTCGGCCTCGACGGCCGTGTGCACTTCAACGTCGGCGGCTCGCAGTCGATCGAAGACTCCCTGAAAGTGGTGCGCAACGCCAGCAACGGCAAAAGCCTGATGTTCGCCTTCGAAGGCGGTTACCACGGCCGCACCCTCGGCGCCTCGTCGATCACCTCCAGCTTCCGCTATCGTCGTCGCTACGGCCACTTTGGCGAGCGCGCCAACTTCATTCCCTTTCCTTACCACTTCCGTGGCCCGAAGGGCATGACCAAGGAAGAGTACGGCAGCCATTGCGTGCAGCAGTTCGCCCGCCTGTTCGAGACCGAATACAACGGCGTCTGGGACCCTAAGACCAACCAGTGCGAATACGCAGCCTTCTACGTCGAGCCGATCCAGGGCACTGGCGGCTACGTGATCCCGCCGATGAACTTCTACCGCGAACTCAAGCACGTCCTGGATCAGCACGGCATCCTGATGGTGTCCGATGAAATCCAGATGGGCTTCTACCGCACCGGTAAACTCTGGTCGATCGAGCACTTCGACGTGCAGCCGGACGTGATCGTGTTCGGCAAGGCGCTGACCAATGGCCTCAACCCGTTGGGCGGTATCTGGGCCCGTGAAGAGTTGATCAACCCGAAGGTGTTCCCGCCAGGTTCGACTCACTCCACCTTCGCCTCCAACCCGCTGGGCACCGCCGTCGGCCTGGAAATGTTCAAGATGACCAGCGAAGTCGACTACGGCGCCATGGTCATGGCCAAGGGCAAATACTTCCTGGAAGGCCTGCAAGACTTGCAAAAACGCTTCCCGATCATCGGCGATGTGGACGGCCTGGGCCTGGCGTTGCGCTGCGAAATCTGCGGCCCGGATGGCTTCACCCCGGACAAGGCGACCCTGGACTACATGGTCGAAGAAGGCATGAAAGGCGACATGCTGGTAGACGGCCAGAAACTCGGGCTGATCCTCGACGTAGGCGGTTACTACAAGAACGTGATCACCCTGGCGCCGTCCCTGGAAATCAGCTACCCGGAAATCGATCTGGGCCTGAAGTTGCTCGAGCAACTGCTGGTGCGAGCGACCACGCGGTGAATGCTCAAGGGATCGACCTCGGTGAAGGCACTGCCGGTTTCGTTCTCGGTGATGGTCCGGTCGGGATCCTATTGATCCACGGCCTGACCGGCACACCGACTGAATTGCGCCAGGTCGCCAAGGGCCTGGCCAAGGCAGGCAACTGCACGGTGTATGTGCCCACACTGGCGGGGCACTGCGGCGACAACAGCGACCTGCAGGCCACCGGCTGGAGGGACTGGTACGAAGGCGTGCGCAAGACCTTCGTACAGGTCAAGCAACGCCACGGGCAGGTGTTTGTCGGTGGCTTGTCGATGGGCGCGGTGATGTCGATGTATGTGGCGTCCGAACATCCTGGGCAAGTCGCCGGGTTGCTGATGTATTCCACCACCTTGAAGTACGACGGTTGGAGCATCAACAAGCTGGCGTTCCTCACGCCGTTGCTGATGAAGATTCCATTCGGCGTACACATTTGCAGCTTCGAAGAGAAGCCGCCCTACGGCATCAAGAACGAGCGCCTGCGGGCCATCGTCGAGCGGCAGATGAAGGAAGGCGAGAGCAGTGAGGCGGGGTTGCTGACCATGGAAGGCATCACCGTGCGCGAGCTGCACCGCATGAACGCCGTGGTCAAGAAGCGCATGCCCCAGATCAAGGTGCCGGCGCTGGTGCTGCACTCCATCGAGGACGACATCACCAGCCGCTGGAACGCCGATTACGTGGAGCGCCACCTCGGCGGGCCGGTGACCAAGATCCTGTTGGACAACTGCTACCACATGATCACGGTCGATTTGCAGTACCGGCGGGTGATCGAGTTGAGTGCCAAGTTTGTCGAGCAGCACGCAGTGCAACTCAATCGTGTGGCGTGATTAGTTTACTTGTAGGAGCGAGCTTGCTGTGGCGAGCAAGCTTGCTTGCGCTGGGGTGCGAAGCACCCCCAAAAGCCTGCGACTGCTGCGCAGTCGAGCGGGAGCAAGCTCCCTCGCCACAGCAAGCTCGCTCCTACAGTAGAACGGTGTTGATAAGGAAAAACTGTGATAACCACCCAAGCCTTCCCGACCATCCGGGCTATCCAGCGCGATGCCTGGAACGACTGTTTTCCCGGTGCCCTGGAGGATTGGGACTATTACCTGGCCGTGGAAAACGCCGCGATCGATGACTTTCAGTGGCGTTACCTCGCGGTCTTCGAGAATCAAACGCTGGTGGCCGTGGCTGCCGCGTTCGTCACCCATTATCGCCTCGACACCACGGTGTCGGGGGCCGGCAAGCGCTTGACCGAGCGCCTGGAGCAGCTGTGGCCTGGCGTTTTGCAATTGGCGTTGTACGCCATCGGTTCGCCGGTGGCTGAACGCTGTGATGCCGGTGTCGCCAGCCATGTGCCCGAATCCCGGCGCCCGTTGCTGTTGCAGCAGTTACTGGAGGCTGCGCGCAGCGATGCCGACGCGCTCGGTATCGGCTTGCTGGCGGTCAAGGATGCGCCCACCAACGACCCGCATTGGACCCAGAGCTGCCTTGCCGCAGGTTTTCAAAGCATGCCCAGCTTGCCCACGGGGGTGTTGCCGCTGCCTTATGGCTCGGTGGATGCCTACCTGGGTTCGCTGGGCAAATCCACGCGCAAGGACCTGCGCCGCAAACTGCGCGCACCAGGGCCGCGGGTCGAGTGGCGGCGTAATATCGATGACGTGCTGCCCGAGGTCATGCGCCTGTATGAAGCCACGCTCGCGCGCGCAGACTTGCAGTTCGAACGCCTGCCCGCCGGTTACTTCACGGGCGTGCTCGAACACCTGCACGAGCGGGCGGTCTGTGTTCTGTACTGGGTGGACGAGCGCTTGGTGGCGTTCAACCTTATCCTGCTGGATGAGCATCGGCTGGTGGACAAGTTCTTTGGCCATGACCTTGCGTTCAGCCGCGAGTACAACCTGTACTTCCGCAGTTGGTTGACCAATGTCGACTATTGTATTGAACACCGTATTCCGGTGTACGAGTGCGGCCAGGCCGGGTATGCCAGTAAACTGCGCCTGGGGTGCGAGTTCGAGGGCAACAGCCTGTTCTTCCGCCACCGTAACCGGCTGGTCAACGGCCTGCTCAAGCTTGTAAAACTGTTTATTCGACCGGATCGTTCCGACCCTGCCATGGCTGCTGCGATAAGCGAAACCTGATGATTACCAAGACCCGCCAGAAAGCCCGCCCCTTTGCCATCTCGCGTTGGAGCGTCCAGCGCAAGCTGGTGCTGGCGTTCTGGCTGGTCAGCGTGATTCCCACCATGATCGCGGCTGAGCTGGCTGCCACCACGCTGTCGCAGATTTTCGACAGCAACGTGCGTATCTGGCTGCAAGAGTCGACCAAGATCGTCAAGGACGAAATCGGCGACATCCTTCACGACAACGCGCGCATGGCCAAGCTGTTCCTGCGCTATACCAGCCCGCCGTCGTCCAAAAATGCCGAGAAGCATGACCGGCTCACCGCCGACATTGCCGATGCCACCGATATCGACGTGGTCGCGCTGATCCGCACCAGCGACCGTAAAGTGATGTTCAGCACGGCCGCCGATGACATCGTCAGGCAGATCAACCTCACCAGCAACGCGGTGCTGCAAACCGTGCAAGTCGCCGGCGTGAGCACGGGCCTTGTGGTGTCCACCTTCGAAACCAGCCGTGACGGCGTTGATTACCTGTTGCTGGTCGCCACTTACCTGGACAGCAGTTTTCTCACCAGCGTGGCCGATGTGCATTCCCTCGACCTGCGTTTGTACCTGGCCAACCCTGCCGGTTTTTCCGAAATATTTTCCACCCAGCGCTTCGCCAATCACCCCTCGCGCATCCCCAAGAATGTCGAGGCCTACCTGCGCAGCACCAAGCAGCCCAGCGAGCAGTTCACTAACCAGTACAGCGGTTTGTATTGGCCGATTTTCAATGATGCCGGCGAGTTGCAAGGCGTGATCTTCAGCGGCCTGCTACGCCATACCAGCCTGGTGGGGTTGGTGAACCAGAGCAACTTGTTCGTGCTGATCTTCCTGGTCAGCTCGGCGCTGTCACTGGCGGCCGGGTTGTTGGTGTCGCGGCGCCTGACCAAGCCCCTGCGCGATTTGTCCCAAGGCGTGGATGCGGTGATCTCGGGCAGTTATGCGCACCGTGTGGTGGTCAGTGGCGGTGACGAACTGGCGCAATTGAGCAGCACCTTCAACCACATGACCGAACGCCTGGGCGAGTTGCATCACCTGGAAGCCCAACTGCGTCGGCGTGACCGCTTGCATGCCCTGGGTGAAGTCGCCATGGGCCTGGCTCACGAAATTCGCAACCCACTGGGCATCATCAAGACCGCCACCCAACTGTTGCATCGGCGCGCTGACCTTGCGGAAACCGACAAGCGTCACCTGGAATATGTCATCAGCGAAGTCAGCCGCATCAACGAGCTGATTACCGAGTTCCTCGATTTCGCCAAGCCCAACCCGCCGATACGCGTGCAGCAACCGGCACGCGCCCTGGTGGAAGAAATCCTCGGTTTCTGCGGCCCGGAGCTGAGTAGCCATCGCATTGACGCGCAGATCGACGACCAAGCGCCTGGCGCGACGATCTACGCCGATGCCAAGCAGCTCAAACAGGCCTGTCTCAACCTGATTCTCAACGCCGTCGACGCGATGCCCGACGGCGGGCGCCTGACCCTGGGCATTCGCAGCGTGGGCGACAACACTGTGATCAGCATCGCCGATACCGGCGAAGGCATCCCGGCGGACATGGTGGAGCGCATCTTCACGCCATTCGTCACCACCAAGGCCTCGGGCACAGGCCTGGGCCTGGCCAAAGTCTATTCGATCATGGAAAGTCACGACGGCAGCATCGAATGCGCCAGTGAGAAAGATGCCGGCGCGACCTTCAGCCTGTACATTCCGGCTGACGGTGAAGACGACGGTGAAGATGAGGACGGGCATGACGCATAACGTATTGGTGGTCGACGACGAGCCCAAGCTCTGTGATCTGCTGACCCAGGCCTTGAGCCAGAACGGCATCCAGGTGTTCAGCGCGGGCAATGGCCTGCATGCGCTCAAGGTGCTGGGGGAGGAGGACATCGACCTGGTCATCAGCGACTGGCGCATGCCGGGCATGGACGGGCCGGCGTTGCTGGCCGAGATCAAGGTGCGTTATCCGACTTTGCCGGTAATCGTGATGACGGCCTACAGCACGGTGAAAAACGCCGTGCAGTCGATGCGTAACGGTGCCTATGACTACATTGCCAAGCCGTTCGACATCGACGAGCTGGACATCACCGTGGCCAAGGCCCTGCAATTTCGCGACATCATGCGCGACAACGCGCGCATGCGCGCCGAGCTGGACGAGCATGCTCAGTTCGACAGCCTGGTGGGCGACAGTCCGGCGTTTCGCCAAGTGCTCCAGGCGGTGGATTCGGTGCGTGACAGCAACGCTACTATCCTGCTGACCGGCGAAAGCGGCACTGGCAAGGAAATGGTCGCCCGCGCCATCCACAAGCATGGCAGCCGTGCCGACCAACCCTTCGTGGCGGTCAATTGCGCAGCCATTCCTGAAGGCTTGTTGGAAAGCGAAATGTTCGGCCATCGCAAAGGCGCGTTCACCGGCGCCGTGGCTGACCGGGTAGGGCGCTTCATGCAGGCCGACAAGGGCACGCTGTTTCTGGATGAAGTCGGTGATATGCCCTTGGCGTTGCAGGCCAAGATTCTGCGCGCCTTGCAGGAGAGGGTTATCGAGCCGGTAGGCGACCCCCGCGAGCGCAAGGTGGATGTACGAGTAATTGCCGCCACCAACAAGAACCTGCTGGATGCGGTGGCGGCCAAGGAGTTTCGCGAAGACCTGTATTACCGCCTCAATGTCTTTCCGATTCCGTTGCCGTCGTTGCGCGAACGCGTGGAAGACATCGCGCCCCTGGCGCGCCACTTCGCTCACACTTTGAGCGCCACCACTGGCAAACGTATCACCGGTTTCAGCCCCGAGGCGTTGCAGGCCATGGCTGCGTATCACTGGCCGGGCAATATCCGCGAGCTGCAAAACTGCGTGGAGCGCGCAACCATCGTGGCGGCTTCATCGGTGATCGAGGATATTGATTTGCCCGGGTATTTGTTTGCTTCCACACCGAGCGAGGGTGATGTGACCGCGATCCTCAGCGACGGCCCAGGCGTGCCGCGGGATCTGGATGCGGCGCTGGCCGAAGTGGAGAAAGCCTATATTCTTGCGGCGCTGCAGGAGAGCAATGGGGTGCAGGCCGCGGCGGCGCAGCGGATCGGGATTTCCGAAAGGAGCTTCTGGTATCGCCTGAAGAAGCTGGGGATTCAGGTCGACAAGATCGTGCGCTGATCTGAGTGTGGTAACTCATGATCGCTCCCACGCTCCACGTGGGAGTGCCTCTGGTGACGCTCTGCGTCACGCGTGTGGACGCGGAGCGTCCTTGGCTGCATTCCCACGCGGCAGCGTGGGAACGATCTGCCGTGTTGCGTCAGGTGTGCAGGCGTACCCACACGCTGACCAACACCGTCGCGGCCATCAACCAGGCCACGGCGGCGACTGCCAGCGATGCCTCCAACCGCAGCCGATCGACCATCACATACAGCGTCGCCAAATACACAAAGTACGGAATGATCGACCACATCCCGAACAGGATCGTGGTCTTCAAGTCCGCAACCGTTCGGCCTTTGCCGACGATGTAATGGGCGATCAGCGCAAAAGTGGGAAACAGCGGCACCAAGCCTGCGATGTAATAGTTTCTGGTCTTGGCCAGCGCCGCCAGGATCAGCACCACTGCGGCGCCAAGTGCAGCCTTCAGGAACAGATCCATCAGTGACTCAACCCGTATTTCTTGACCTTGTCGAACAGGGTGGTCTTGGCCATCCCCAGTTCCTGGCTGGCCTGGGTCAGGTTCCCGCCGCTGCGTTGCAGGGCATCGTTGAGTAGGTTGCGCTCAAAGGCTTCCACCGCCTCGGTAAAGGCAACCCCTTGGTTGCCGCTGCCGGCGCCGCTTTTCTTGAAGGCGGGCAGGCCGAGGGCGAAACGTTCGGCGACGTTGCGCAGCTCACGCACGTTGCCTGGCCAGTCGTGGCTCATCAGGCTGGATAGGGTCTGGTTGTCCAGCTCCGGCACCGCCCGGTCGAAGCGTAGCGACGATTGCTGCAGGAAGTGTTCGAACAGTTGCAGGATGTCTTCGCGCCGTTCGCGCAAAGGCGGCAGTTCCAGGGTGACGACGTTGAGGCGGTAGTACAGGTCGCTGCGGAACTGGCTGGCGCGGCTCAACTCGTCGAGGTCGGACTTGGTGGCAGCGATTACCCGGCAATCCACCGCCACGCTCTGGTTCGAACCCAGGCGTTCCAACGTACGTTCTTGCAGCACCCGCAGCAATTTGATCTGCAGGTTGATCGGCATGCTCTCTACTTCATCGAGGAACAGCGTGCCTTGATGGGCATGCTCGATCTTGCCGATGCGACGTTTGCCGGCGCCGGTGAAGGCGTTGGCCTCGTGGCCGAAAATCTCGCTTTCAAACAGGTTTTCCGGCAGGCCACCGCAGTTGAGGGCGACGAACTGGTGGGTATGGCGCCGGCTGAAATCATGCAGGCAGCGCGCGACCAGTTCCTTGCCGGTGCCGGTCTCGCCTTCGATCAGCACGTTGGCCGAGGTATCGGCGACATTGGCAATCAGTTCGCGCAGGTTTTGCATGGCCGGCGAGCGGCCGATGATGCGGCCTTCCAGCGAGTCGCGTTCGGCCAGTTGCCGGCGTAGCGACCAGACTTCCCGCGCCAGCCCGCGTTGTTCCAGGGCGCGGCGTGCCACGTCCACCAGGCGTTCGGGCGAGAAGGGTTTCTCCATGAAGTCGTAGGCGCCGTTACGCATGGCGCCCACCGCCATGGAGATATCGCCATGCCCGGTGATCAACACCACCGGCAGGCTTTTATCCAGGGCCTTGAGGCGGGTCAGCAGTTCCAGGCCATCGATGCCCGGCAGGCGGATATCGCTGATGACGATGCCGGCAAAGTTTTCGCCGATGCGCTTGAGCGCTTCTTCGGCGCTGCCCACGCCGACGCTAGTGATGTCTTCGAGCGCCAATGCTTGCTGGCAACCGAGCAGTACATGGGGGTCGTCTTCGACGATCAGGACGGTAAGGTCTTGGGCTTGTGTATTCATGTCGACTCAGCTCGTTGAGCGCCCACCAATGGCAGGTTCAGGACAAAGGCGGTACCACCATTGGCCGGATGTTCCACGGCAAGGCTACCGCCTGTGGCGGCCGCGAGGCTTGCGGAAAGGGTCAGGCCCAAGCCCAGGCCTTGTTCGCCGGGCTTGGTGGTAAAAAAGGGTTCGAACAAATGCTTGCGCGCCTCGGGGTCGATGCCGTGGCCATTATCACGCACCAACAGGCGGTATTTGCCATCGCCGTTCTGGCCTTCCAGCCACAGTTGCGGCACTGCTTGGGCCTGCATCGCATCGAGCGCGTTACCGATCAGGTTGACCAGGATCTGCTCCAGGCGGGTCTGGTCGATCTGCAATTGGGCGTTGGCAAAGTCACGGTGCACGGTCAACGGCAGGCTGTCCAGGCGCGCGCCGAGCACCTGGAACGCGGCGTCCACGGCCTTGCCGAGGCTGGCTTCGCCCTGGTCGTCACCGCGCCGGGCAAAGGAGCGCAGGCTCGCGGTGATGCGGCCCATGCGGTCGATCAGTTCGTTGATGGTCTTGAGGTTGGTGCTGGCAGTGTCCAGGGCGCCGCGCTCAAGGAAGCGTACGGTGTTGCCCGACAGCGTGCGCAGCGCTGCCAGCGGCTGATTCAGTTCATGGGCGATGCTGGTGGACATCTGGCCGATGGCCGCGAGTTTGCCGGCCTGCACCAGTTCGTCCTGGGCGTGGCGCAGGGTTTCTTCGGCCTGGCGTCGTTCGCGAATCTGGCCCTTGAGCCGTTCGTTGCTGGCGCGCAGGTCGGCGGTGCGTTCGGCAATCCGACGCTCAAGCTGGCTGTTGGCTTCCTGCAAGGCTTCCCGTGCGGCGAGGCGGGTGGCGATGACCTTGCGCCGTTCGTTCCAGGCGATCAGCAGGAAGGCGACCAGGCCAAATGCGACGGCCACCAGGATGCCCTGGTTGATCGCGGCGCGGCGCAGGTCGTTGAGCGGGGTGAGCAGGGTGAAGTTCCACGGCGTGTCGTTCAGCGGGCGGGTTTGCGCCAGGTAGCTGACGGCGTGCTGGTCGTTGACCACTTCGGTGTTGGCCGGGAAGGTCAGTTTCTCGGTGCCTTCGTTCAGGCGCTCACGGGCCAGGGGTTGCAGTTCATTGAGCGTCGCCCAGTAATATTGCAGGCTGTGGGCCAGGCGGTCCTTGGTGTCATCGCTCAGCGGGCGTACAGCTTTGAGGCGACGCGCGGGGTCGCTGGAAAGAATAATGATGCCGTTCTCATCGCTCACGAAAGCTTCGAGGCGCGCACGTTGCCAGCGCTCTTCAAGGGCTTCGAGGCGCACCTTGACCACGGCGACGCCGATGATCTTGCCGTGCTCTTCCAGGCCGTGGGCCAGGTAATAGCCGGGTTCGCCGTTGGTGCTGCCGATGCCGTAGAAACGACCGGGCTGGCCGCGTACAGCATTCTGGAAATAGGCGCGAAAGGACAGGTCCTCACCTTGGTAACTGTCGGCATCGCGCCAGTTACTGGTGGCCAGCACACGGCCGGTGGTGTCCATTACATAGATGGCGCGGCTGCGACTGCGGCGGTTCAGGCCTTCGAGGTAGTCGTTGACCGTCTTGCGGGTTTCCTGGTTCGGGTCGGCGAGCAGTTGGGAAACACTGGACTCCAGCTCCAGCAGGCTGGGCAGGTAGGTGTACTTGCTCAGTTCGCTTTCGACGGTGCGGGCGTGCAGCTCCAACTGGCGTTCGCCATTGTCGCTGAGGGTGCGGATGCCGTAGTAGTCACTGACCCAGAAGCCGATATAACCCAGGCCGACCATCAGGGCGATGATCAACGGCGGCAGGAACAGTTGGCGTATCAGACGAGGCTTCACGGCAAGTGATGGCGGCGCGGCGCGATATTGATTGGGGTCGCATTTCATCACAGATGCCTTGGGTCAGCTACTTCTCGCCAGTGTAAGAGCGGGCTTGTGTGGGAGCCGGGCTTGCCGGCGATGCAGGCGCCTCGGTGTAACAGTTGCACCGAGGCGATGCCATCGCAGGCAAGCCAGCTCCCACACAAGCCCGGCTCCTACAGGACGAACGGTGTTGCTTTTAGTGCTGCAGGATTTTCTCGAGGAAGTGCTGCGCACGCTCGGAGCGGGCGCTGATGTCGCCGAAGAACTCTTCTTTCGGGCAGTCTTCGATGATCTTGCCGGCGTCCATGAAGATCACGCGGTCGGCCACTTTGCGCGCAAAGCCCATTTCGTGGGTCACGCACATCATGGTCATGCCTTCGTGGGCCAGTTGCACCATCACGTCGAGCACTTCGTTGACCATTTCCGGGTCCAGCGCCGAAGTCGGTTCGTCAAACAGCATGACGATCGGGTCCATGGCCAGGGCGCGGGCAATCGCCACACGTTGCTGCTGACCGCCGGAGAGCTGGCCAGGATGCTTGTGGGCGTGTGCCGACAAGCCCACGCGTTCGAGCAGTTGCAGGCCCTTCTTGGTGGCTTCTTCCTTGCTGCGGCCCAATACCTTGATCTGCGCGATGGTCAGGTTTTCGGTGATGGTCAGGTGCGGAAACAGCTCGAAGTGCTGGAACACCATGCCCACGCGCGAACGCAGTTTTGGCAGGTTGGTCTTCGGGTCGGCGATGGAGGTGCCGTCGACGACAATGTCGCCTTTCTGGAACGGTTCCAGCGCGTTCACGCACTTGATCAGGGTGGATTTGCCCGAGCCGGACGGCCCGCACACCACGATCACTTCGCCTTTTTTAACCTCAGTGCTGCAATCGGTCAGCACCTGGAAGTCGCCATACCACTTGTTGATGTTCTTGATAGAGATCATACGGCAAACCTTTTTTGCAGACGCTTGACCAGCAGCGAGGCGGAAAAGCTGATGATGAAGTAGACGACACCGGCAAAGATCAGGAACTCGTTGGAGCGGCCGATGATGTCGCCGTTGGAGCGGGCGGAGTTGAGGAAGTCCACCAGGCCCACGGTGTAGACCAGGGAGGTGTCCTGGAACAGGATGATCGACTGTTGCAGCAGCAACGGCGTCATCTTGCGGAACGCCTGGGGCAGGATGATCAGGCGCATGGTCTGGCCGTAGGTCATGCCCATGGCTTGTGCCGCCGCCATCTGGCCCTTGGGAATCGACTGCACACCGGCTCGTACGATTTCGCAGAAGTACGCGGCCTCGAACATCATGAACGCCACGACGCAGGAGGTGAACGCACCGATCGGCGTGTCTTCGCCGGTGATCCAGCGCAGTACGAACGGCACCGCCAGGTAGAACCAGGTGATCACCAGCAGCAAGGGGATCGAGCGGAAGTAGTTCACGTAGGCGCCGGCCACGCGGGACAGCAGTTTGTTGGACGACAAGCGCATCAGGGCCAGGATGGTCCCGATGATGATGCCGCCGACCACACCCATGACCATCAGCTTCAAGGTCATGACCATGCCGTTCCACAGGCCTGGAATGGCGGGGATGATGCCGCTGAAATCGAAGTCCATTATTTGCCCCCCACGGAGATCAGGCCGGGCACTGCGACTTTCTTCTCGACCACGCGCATCAGCAGCATCAGGCTCATGTTCAAGGTGAAGTAGATCAGCGTGGCCAGGGTGAAGGCTTCAAACAGGTTGGCCGAGAACTCGGCGGTCTGTTTGGTTTGCGCCAGCAGTTCCATCAAGCCGATCAAGGACGCCACGGAGGAGTTCTTGAACACGTTGAGGAATTCCGAGGTAAGCGGCGGAATGATGATGCGGTAAGCCTGGGGCAGCAGCACGTTCCAGTAGATCTGCGGCAGCTTGAAGCCCATGGCGCGCGCCGCGGATTCCTGGCCGCGTGGCAGCGCCTGGATACCGGTACGCACTTGCTCGCACACACGGGCGGCGGTGAACAGGCCCAGGCACACCACGACGCTCAGGTAGGCCGAGGTGGTCGGGTTCAGGTCTTGTTTGTACCAGTCCTGCAGGTTCTGCGGCAGCATGTCCGGTACCAGGAAGTACCAGATGAACAGCTGAACCAGCAGCGGCACGTTACGAAACAGTTCCACGTAGCAGGTCGCGATGCCCGATACGAGGCGGTTTGGCACAGTGCGCATGACCCCCAGAATGGAGCCCAGCAGCAAGGCGATAATCCATGCCACGACAGCGATGGCGATGGTCCAGCCCAGCCCGGAGAGGTACCAGTCGAGATAAGTCTCGCTGCCCACGCCGGTGGACTTGAAGAACACGCCCCAGTCCCAGTTGTAATTCATTAGGGTCTCCCCTCGAGATCGATCGATGTACAAGCACCCGCTTGGGGAAGATCCGTTCCCGCCTGACGTTGAACGCCAGGCACACACGATCGGCTCGAAAACCGCCAGGTCGAGTGTTCCAAGTTAAAACCAGCAGGTAATTACAGACGCCTGAGGGAGGGTTGGCTCCCTCAGGACATAAGCTTAGTCAGGTATCAGATTTTTACTTCTGGCGCTGGTTTGTCGCTAGGGTTAGCGATCAGCTCCTTGACCTTGTCGCTCATCGGGAAGTTCAGGTTCAGGCCTTTCGGTGGGATCGGGCTTTCGAACCATTTGGCGTAGATCTTGTTGATCTCGCCGGACTTGTACAGGGCGACAATGGCGTCATCCACGGCTTTCTTGAAGTCCGGGTCGCCTTTGCGAACCATGCAAGCGTAGGCTTCGAAGGACTGCGGAGTACCGGTAATGACCCAGTCGTCCGGCTTCTTGGCCTTGGCTTCTTCACCGGCCAGCAGGGCGTCGTCCATCATGAATGCAACGGCGCGGCCGCTTTCGAGCATCTGGAAGGATTCGCCGTGGTCTTTGGCGGAGATAACGTTCATGCCCATCTGCTTGTCGGCGTTCATCGCCTTGATGATGCGCTCGGACGTGGTGCCGGCGGTGGTCACGACGTTTTTGCCTTTCAGGTCGGCAAAGTCAGCGTAGGACGGCTTGCCTTCCTTGTCTTTCTTGACCAGCAGGCGGGTGCCGATTTCGAAGATGTTGACGGTGAAATCAACTTGCTGGGCGCGTTCGGTGTTGTTGGTGGTGGAGCCGCACTCCAGATCCGCGGTGCCGTTCTGGATCAACGGGATACGGGTTTGCGAGGTCACCAGGTTGTACTTGGCTTTGAGGTCGGGTTTGTTCAGGTCTTTTTTCAGTTGCTCGACAACGGCCAACTGGATGTCGTGGGAGTAGCCCACGGGTTTGCCCGAGCCATCCGCGATGTAGGAAAACGGAATGGAGCTGTCGCGGTGAGCGAGAGTGATGGTGCCGGAGTCGTTGATTTTCTTCAGTGTGCCGGTGAGTTCGGCGGCAAAAACTGGAGTGCTGATCAGAGCAGCAGCGATAGCTGCGCCCAGGATATGGGGAACGATGCGCATCAATACTTCCTCGACATTTGTTTTTTTTATGAAGCCAGCTGAACGGCTCTCTTGTAAAGCGACTGCCCCTGACGGCTCCTAAGGCGCCTCAGGCAATCGTTGAAGAGTGTAGAGCATGAGTCGTGCCATACCGAAAACAAAAGGATAACTTCATGATTTATATGGAAATTAACTTTTTGTGTCGGCAGTATTTTCGGTCGGTAGTCCGGCAAACCGAATAGGGCAGAGGTGCGCGTTCGGAAAACCGAATAGTCCGTAGGAGCGAGCTTGCTCGCGAAAAACGCAAAAACGCCGCGTTTATGCTGAATAAACGCGGCGCTCTCGGGTTTTTCGCGAGCACGCTCGCTCCTACACTGGGGCGGTCAGGCGGCTTCGATCTTGCTGCGGTTCTGCTCGACCTTGGACAAGTAGCGCTGCAGGTTTTCCTGCTCTTGCGGCGTGGTGAACAGGCCAAGCTTGGTACGGCGCCACAGCACGTCCTGCGGTTGTGTTACCCACTCTTCGGCGCACAGGTAGTCGACTTCGCGGGTATAGAGGCCGCCACCCAAGTGGTCACCCAGATCGGCGAGCGATTGCACGCCTTCCAGCAAGCGCCAAGTGCGGCTGCCGTAGGTGGTGGACCAGCGACGGGCGATCTCGCTCGGTACCCAGTCGAACTTGGCGCGGATGGCATCGGCCAGGGCTTCCGGGGAAGTCATGTGTTCGCCACCGGGCAGGCTGGCTGTGGCAGTCCAGCTTGGGCGCATCTGGGTGAAGTACGGCGCCAGTTGGGCCATGGCCGACTCAGCCAGTTTGCGATAGGTGGTCAGCTTGCCACCGAACACCGACAGGATCGGCGCTTCGCCGGTGCCGCCGGACAGCGACAGGGTGTAGTCACGCGTAATGGCCGACGGGTTGTCCGACTCGTCATTGCACAGTGGGCGCACGCCGGAGTAGGTGTGGACGATATCGTCGCGGCTCAGCTGTTTCTTGAAGTGCGCGTTGACCACTTTAAGCATGTAGTCGGTTTCACCTTCGGTGATCGCCACTGCAGCCGGGTCGCCGGTGTATTCGCGGTCGGTGGTGCCGATGATGGTCAAGTGGTTCAGGTACGGAATGGTGAAGACGATGCGTTGGTCTTCGTTTTGCAGAATATGCGCGTGAGCGCCCTCGTACAGTCTCGGCACGATCAGGTGGCTGCCCTGGATCAGACGAATGCCGTACGGTGAATCCAGCTTCAGGTCGTCCCGGATGAATTTGGCCACCCATGGGCCGGCGGCATTCACCAGGGCGCGGGCGCGGATCGAGAACAGGCTGCCGTCGGCACGTTCCATGTTCATTTCCCACATGCCGTTGCTGCGCTTGGCGCTGACGCAACGGGTCTGGGTGTGGATGTGCGCGCCTTTCTCGCGGGCAGCCATGGCGTTGAGTACCACCAGGCGGGCGTCGTCGACCCAGCAGTCGGAGTATTCAAAGCCTTTGGTGATTTCGCTTTTCAGCGGGCTGTCGGCACCGAACTTGAGGCTTTTGGAACCCGCGAGCTTTTCGCGCTTGCCCAAGTGGTCATAAAGGAACAGACCAGCACGAATCATCCAGGCCGGGCGCAGGTGCGGGCGGTGCGGCAGTACGAAGCGCATTTGCTTGACGATGTGCGGTGCCTTGGCCAGCAGTACTTCGCGTTCGGCCAATGCTTCACGCACCAGACGGAATTCGTAATGCTCCAGGTAACGCAGTCCACCGTGGATCAGCTTGCTGCTGGCCGATGAGGTGTGGCTGGCCAAGTCATCCTTTTCGCAAAGGAATACCGACAAACCGCGACCGGCTGCGTCTGCTGCAATCCCGACGCCATTGATCCCACCACCAATTACGGCTACGTCATAGACTTCGGCAAGCGGTGGAGCAGGCAAGGTGGAAGGGTTCATCGGCTGGCCTCGCGATCTTTTCGTCTTGGAATTCGAACATGAATGTTCATTTGCGAAAATGGTAGCTGATAATTGCGGGCACAGCCACCCGACTTCGATTGAAAAAACTCATCGAAGGGCGGAGAAAGGAAGAATTATGAACAAAGGTGAATGTATGGGTGTGAGTGAGGCCGTCATCGCGGGCAAGCCCGGTTCCCACATTTGATCGCATTTCAAACTGTGGGAGTCGGGCTTGCCCGCGATGACGCCTGAACAGGCGCTAAACGACTTCCAGCCGCACCTTGTGCTCATTCAGCACTTGCACCAACGCCGGCACCGGCTGCTGGTCAGTCACCAGGCAGTCCACCAGGCTGATCGGCCCCAGGCGAATCATGGCATTGCGCCCGAATTTGCTGGAGTCCGCCGCCAGGATCACCTGCCGCGCATTGGCGATGATTGCCTGGGAAACCCGCACCTCCTGGTAATCGAAGTCCAGCAGGCTGCCGTCCTCGTCGATCCCGCTGATGCCCACCAGGGCAAAGTCGACCTTGAACTGGTTGATGAAGTCGACACTGGCCTGGCCCACCACACCACCGTCACGGCGCACATTGCCGCCGGTGAGCAACACATCGAAGTCGTCCTTGGCACTGAGCATGGTGGCGACGTTGAGGTTGTTGGTGATGATTTTCAGGTGGCTGTGATTGAGCAGCGCACGGGCGATGGATTCGGTGGTGGTGCCGATGTTGATGAACAGCGAGGCATGATCGGGAATCTGCGCGGCGATGGCTTCACCGATGCGTTGCTTCTCGTCGCGCATCTGGTCGGCACGCATGGCGTACGCGGTGTTCTCGACACTGGAGTCATAGGCTGCGCCGCCGTGGTAGCGGCGCAACAGGTTGGCGTCCGCCAGCTGGTTGATATCGCGGCGGATGGTTTGCGGGGTGACAACGAATAGCTGCGCCATTTCCTCGATACTGACGTACCCGCGTTCGCGGACCAGTTCGAGGATTTGTTGTTGGCGGGGAGGCAGATTCATGGGGCGTCCTTTGGGCTGCCATACAAAAGTGGCCCATGATGACGCAGGAATCCGCTCCCTGCCAGTTACAACCTGCCGTAAGCCAGCGCTTGGCTTATTCGGCGCCTTCGTGCGGCTCCCAGTCACGGGTGCGGCTCACAGCTTTTTGCCAGCCGGCGTAGAGTTTCTCTTTGGCCGCCTCGTCCAGCTGTGGCTCGAACTCGCGCTCGATTACCGCCTTGCCGCGCAACTCGTCCAGGCTGCCCCAGAAGCCACACGCCAGGCCCGCCAGGTAGGCTGCGCCGAGGGCGGTGGTCTCGCGCATTTGCGGGCGTTCTACCTGGGTGCCGAGGATGTCGGCCTGGAATTGCATCAGGAAGTTGTTGGCAACCGCGCCGCCGTCCACGCGCAGGGCCTTGAGGCGTTCGCCCGAGTCCTGTTGCATGGCGTCGAGGACGTCGCGGGTCTGGTAGGCAATCGACTCCAGGGCTGCGCGAATAATGTGGTCTACGCGTACGCCACGGGTCAGGCCGAACAGTGCGCCACGGGCATACGGGTCCCAGTAGGGCGCGCCGAGACCGGTGAAAGCGGGTACCAGGTACACGCCGTTGCTGTCCTTGACCTTGCCGGCAAAGTATTCGGTGTCGTGGGCATCGTTGATGATCTTCAGCTCGTCACGTAGCCATTGCACGGTGGAGCCACCGTTGAAGACCGCGCCTTCCAGGGCATAGGCCACCTCACCGCGCGGGCCGCAGGCAATGGTGGTGAGCATGCCGTGCTTGGATTTCACCGCCTTGTCGCCGGTGTTCATCAGCAGGAAGCAGCCGGTGCCGTAGGTGTTCTTGGCCTGGCCCGCTTCCACGCACATCTGGCCAAACAGGGCCGCTTGCTGGTCGCCGGCAATGCCACCGATAGCGATGCCGCTCTTGGTACGGCCATAGATTTCCGACGACGACTTCACTTCAGGGAGCATTTCCCGTGGGATGTCGAGAATCTCCAGCATCTTCGCATCCCACTCCAGGGTGTGGATGTTGAAGAGCATGGTGCGCGACGCGTTGGTGTAGTCGGTGACGTGGGTCTTGCCGCCGGTAAATTTCCAGATCAGCCAGCTGTCGACGGTGCCGAACAGCAGTTCGCCATTGCGCGCACGTTCGCGGCTGCCTTCGACGTTGTCGAGGATCCACTTGAGCTTGGTGCCGGAGAAGTACGGGTCGGTCACAAGGCCCGTGGTGTCGCTGATGTATTGCTCATGGCCGTCGCGCTTGAGCTGCTGGCAGATCTCGGTACTGCGGCGGCACTGCCAGACAATAGCGTTATAGATCGGGCGGCCGGTGATCTTGTCCCAGACCACCGTGGTTTCACGCTGGTTGGTGATACCGATGGCGGCCACTTGGTCATGGTGCAGGCCGGCCTGCGCCAGCGCTTCGACCATCACCGCGCTCTGGGTGGCGAAGATTTCCATCGGGTCATGTTCAACCCAGCCAGCCTGCGGGTAGTGCTGGACGAATTCACGCTGGGCGGTACACACCACGTTGGCGTCACGATCGAAGATGATCGCCCGGGAACTGGTGGTGCCCTGATCAAGGGCAATGATGTAGTTCTTATTCTGAAGGTCGGTCATGTCAATTGCCTTGGACGAAATAAGGAAGTCAGAAATCAGCCTGGGCCGCGAAGGGCAGGGGACCAGGCTGGCGCTTTCAGGAAATACGAGTTTTGCCGTTGACAGCCGTGTCAGGTGTTTCTTCAGCGATAGCCGGTGCGGCGCTCGGCAGGTGGCGAGCAATCAGCCCGCGATAGGCCGCAGCGCCCAGGCATGCGCCGACAATCGGAGCGAAAATCGGCACCAGGAAATAAGGAATATCGCGACCGCCAGTAAAGGCCATTTCACCCCAACCGGCGAAAAAGGTCATCAGCTTGGGACCGAAATCCCGTGCCGGGTTCATCGCAAAGCCAGTCAGCGGGCCCATGGCGCTGCCGATTACGGCGATCAGCAAACCGATCAGCAGAGGTGCCAGGGGGCCGCGTGGCAGGCCGTTGTTATCATCGGTCAGAGCCATGATCACGCCCATCAGGATGGCGGTGATGACCATCTCCACCAGGAATGCCTGGGCCGTGCTCAGCAGCGCATGGGGATAGGTGGAGAACACCGACGCCAATTCCAGGCTGGCTTGGGAGCCGCGGACCATGTGGTGAGTTTGTTCGTAATCGAAAAACAGATTGCTGTAGAGCGTGTACACCAGGGCGGCGGAGCAAAAGGCGCCGGCGACCTGGGCAAGAATATAGAAGGGCAGTTTGCGCTTTTCAAAATCGGCAAAGATGCACAGGGCGATACTGACCGCCGGGTTGAGGTGAGCCCCGGAAATACCGGCACTCAGGTAGATCGCCATGCTCACGCCGCCCCCCCAGATGATACTGATTTCCCACAAGCCAAAGCTCGCACCCGCGACCTTGAGCGCGGCGACGCATCCTGTACCGAAGAAGATCAGCAGCGCGGTGCCCAGGAATTCGGCCATGCATTGGCTCGAAAGTGAAGGCTGTTGAAGAGCAGTTGTCATGGAAAACCTCAATTGTTGTTCTTGTCTTGCGCACGGCCTCAACGGGCAGTTGCACGATATTCACCACGAGAAGGATCCCCATCCTGGATCGCGGCTTACTGCGGAGTACCAGAGGATTATTCCTACGGTATTCGGAAACGAAAAAATATAGACAAGAATGACCGCTGTCAAAGGTCGAAAGTGAACCATTGGTCATTTCCGAACTATTGGTGTGGTGAATGATCATGGCCAAGGCACGTTGCTTTTGCGGTGATAGGTCTGTGCTAGAGCGTTTTAGGTAGGCTTGGCCTAGAATTGGCCATCAGTTTGCCCGCCCGGAGCCGCTATGACCCCTGCATTGGACCTGTTGAAAAAAGTTCGCGCCGAACATCGTGTGCATAGTTATGAACATGATCCCAAGGCAGCCTCGTATGGGCTGGAGGCCGCGGAAAAATTGAGCCTGGACCCGGCCCAGGTGTTCAAGACGCTGCTGGCGAGCAGTGAGAAGGGTGAATTGTTGGTGGCGGTTGTGCCGGTCGTCGGAAGTCTGGACTTGAAAGCCCTGGCTCATGCTGCGGGTGTGAAGAAAGTCGAAATGGCTGACCCGGCAGCGGCGCAGCGTTCCACGGGTTATCTGTTGGGCGGCATCAGCCCGCTGGGTCAGAAGAAGCGGCTGCGCACGTTTATCGATGAAACGGCGCAACCCTTTGCAACGATTTTTGTCAGCGCGGGCAGAAGAGGATTGGAAGTTGAATTGCCAGCGGCGGTGTTGGCTGAACACACCCAGGCCAAATTCGCACCGATCGGGCGGGCCTGATATTCATTCTTTGAAGTCTATGAGGATCAAATGTGGGAGCTGGCTTGCCTGCGATAGCATCAACGCGGTGTAACAGATAACCCGAGTTGTCTGCATCGCAGGCAAGCCAGCTCCTACCTTCCGACCCGGTTTTATCAGTGAGCGACGCTGTGGCGGCGCACGCCTGACTCAACAGCAGGAATTTGCGCCGCTGTGCTGCCGGATGCCTGGAACACCACCAAATGCTCAGCCGCCACACGAATCCCCACCTCTGCGCCCACTTGGTGATCGGCATGGCTGGGGAAAATCGACTCCAGCTGAGCGCCGGTCGGCAGCTGTAACCGGTACAGCGTTGAGGCGCCGAGGAAGGTCTTGCCGACGATCCGGGCTTTCAACGCGCTGTCCGGCGCATACACGATATCGTCCGGGCGCAGCAGCACGTCCACCGCAGCGCCGGTCGGCAAGGTGTAGGCACGGTTGCCGCGCAGGTCGCCCAGTTCAGTGCTGACCGATTCGGGCGAGTTCAGCCGACCACGGATGAAATACCCTTGGCCGATGAAACTGGCGACGTAAGGCGTCTGCGGTTCGTGATAGAGGTTGTAGGGCGTGTCCCACTGCTCAAGGCGGCCTTCCTTGAAGACCCCGACGTGATCGCTGACGGCGAAGGCCTCTTCCTGATCATGGGTTACCAGGATCGCGCTGGTGCCGCGAGCCTTGAGGATGTCGCGCACTTCATGGCTGAGCTTGCGGCGCAGTTCGCCATCGAGGTTGGAAAAGGGTTCATCCAGCAACAGCAGTTGCGGCTCCGTCGCCAGGGCCCGGGCGAGAGCGACGCGTTGTTGCTGACCACCGGAAAGCTCATGGGGGAAGCGCTTGCCCAGGTTCTTCAAGTTGACCAGTTCCAGCAACTCGGCAACTACGCGCTCTTTTTGCGGGTGCTTGCGAATGCCAAAGGCGATGTTGTCAGCCACGCTCAGGTGCGGGAACAACGCGTAGTCCTGGAACACCATGCCGATACGACGTTTTTCCGGGGCGAGGGTGAAACCGGCACGGGAGATGACTTCGCCCGCCAGGCTGATTTCGCCTTCATGCACCGGCTCAAAGCCAGCAATCGCGCGCAGGGTAGTGGTCTTGCCACACCCTGAAGAGCCGAGCAGGCAACCGATATCGCCGGCGTTGAGGTGCAGGTTGAGGTTCTGCACGACGCGCTGGTCTTGATAGCCGCATGCCAGATTGCGCAGGTTCAGCAGTAATGACTGGCTCATGCGTGGTGGTACGACGGTGGTACGAGGAATTCGAGCAAGGCTTTTTGCGCATGCAGGCGGTTCTCGGCCTGATCCCACGCGACTGAGCGCGAATCGTCGAGCAGGTCCTGGCTGATTTCTTCGCCCCGGTGGGCGGGCAGGCAGTGCATGAACAGCACGTCTGGCGCGGCCAGGTCGAGCAACGCACGGGTCACCTGGAACGGCGCGAACTGGGCCAGGCGCTTGGCGGTTTCGTCTTCCTGGCCCATGGAGGTCCAGACGTCGGTGCTGACCAGGTGCGCGCCGACCACTGCGTCTTTCGGATCGCGCAGCAGTTGCACACGGCCATCGGCCTTGGCCATGAACTCGGCGCTGGGCTCGTAGCCTTCAGGGCAGGCGATGCGCAGGTGGAAGTCGAACTGGATCGCCGCTTCTATATAGCTGTTGCACATGTTGTTGCCATCGCCGATCCAGGCCACGGTCTTGCCTTGGATCGAGCCACGGTGCTCGAGGAAGGTTTGCATGTCGGCCAGCAACTGGCAGGGGTGCAGGTCATCGGACAGGCCGTTGATCACGGGCACACGGGAGTTGGCGGCAAATTCGGTCAAGGTGCTGTGGGCGAAGGTACGGATCATCACGGCATCGAGCATGCGCGACATCACGATGGCGCAATCGCTGATCGGCTCACCACGGCCCAGTTGGGTGTCGCGCGGTGACAGGAAGATGGCCTGGCCACCCAGCTGGATCATGCCGGCTTCGAACGACAGGCGTGTGCGGGTCGAGGACTTTTCGAAAATCATCCCGAGTACCCGGTTTTTCAACGGCTCAAACAGTACACCGCGGTTACGCAGGTCTTTAAGCTCAATGCCTCGACGGATCACGCTGACCAGCTCTTCGGGCGTGCAATCCATCAGGGAGAGAAAGTGCCTTGCGCTCATCATTAACTACCTTTTGCAACAGACCGCAGATACTCAAAGCCTTGTTTATTGCGACAACGGGCGAGACCTGCGGCGAAAGCCGCACGGGGCGACGAAATAGGGGAAGACGCGATATTGACATTAAATGTCGCGTTTTACCAATAGGGCTACGGCTTTAGGGGTGTTCAAGCAGGGCGCTGGCGCGCGTTTGAAGACGATTTCCTGACAGCAGCGAGCCATTTGTACACTGGCGTCCAGGCCTTTTGCAATGCGCGGGGGCGGCTTGGGCCAGGTCGCGTCGGTTTCAGCGCCTGCTGACAAGGTTTCTGAAACATTTGCTCATGTTTAGCCATGCCCTGGCCTATGCCCGTCGATTCACAACGCGAAGGTTGCTGGCGCGCCAAGTGGTCGCGGCCCATAGTTGAGTCAAAGCCCCTATAAAAGAGACTGGCCATGACCAAGACTCTCCACCACCGTGCCTGCCACCTGTGCGAAGCCATCTGCGGCCTCACCCTGGAAACCACCCAAGCCGAAGACGGTAGCCTGACGATCACCTCGATCAAGGGCGACCCTCTGGACAGTTTCAGTCGCGGCCACATCTGCCCCAAGGCCGTGGCCCTGCAGGACATCCAGAATGACCCAGACCGCCTGCACCAACCCATGCGGCGGGTGGGCAGCGAATGGCAGCCGATTGCCTGGGATGAAGCCTTTGCCCTGGTGGCCGAGCGGCTTGCGGGTATCCAGGCGCGGCATGGGCAGAACGCGGTGGCGGTGTATCAGGGCAACCCAAGCGTGCATAACTATGGGTTGATGACCCACAGCAACTACTTTCTAGGGCTGTTGAAGACGCGCAATCGTTTTTCCGCGACCTCGGTAGACCAACTGCCTCATCACCTCACCAGTCACCTGATGTACGGCCACGGCCTGTTGTTGCCCATACCCGATATCGACCAGACCGACTTCATGTTGATCCTCGGCGGCAACCCGCTGGCTTCCAATGGCAGCATCATGACCGTGCCCGATGTGGAGAAACGCCTCAAGGCCATCCAGGCGCGGGGCGGAAAAGTGGTGGTGGTCGACCCTCGGCGCAGCGAGACGGCAGCCATCGCGGACCAGCACGTGTTCGTACGCCCCGGCGGCGATGCGGCATTGTTGTTTGGGGTGCTCAACACTTTGTTCTCCGAAGGGCTGACACGCGACAGCCATTTGCCGGTGCAAGGCCTGGATGATGTACGCAAGGCGATTGCCAGCTTCGATGCCGAGGCTATGAGCCGCCAGTGTGCGGTGCCTGCCGAGCAGATTCGCCAGTTGGCCAGGGACTTCGCCGGCGCTGACAAGGCCGTTTGTTATGGCCGCATGGGGGTCTCGACCCAAGCGTTTGGCACGCTGTGCCATTGGCTGGTGCAACTGATCAACCTGGTGACCGGCAACCTGGACCGTGTCGGCGGCGCGCTCTGCACCAGCCCTGCGGTGGACCTGGTGGCCTCCACCAGCGGCGGCCATTTCAACCGCTGGCAGAGCCGCGTGTCCGGGCGGCCGGAGTACGGCGGAGAACTGCCGGTGTCAGCCCTGGCCGAAGAAATGCTGACCGAGGGTGAAGGGCAGATCCGCGCCCTGGTGACGGTGGCCGGCAACCCGGTACTGTCCACGCCTAACGGCCGCCAATTGGAACAAGCCCTGGACGGGTTGGAGTTCATGGTCAGCATCGACCTGTATATCAACGAGACCACGCGTTATGCCGACCTGATCCTGCCGTCCACCTCGGCGCTGGAAAACGATCACTACGACACCACCTTCAATCTGTTCGCGGTACGCAATGTCACACGCTTCAATCGCGCCATCCTGCCCAAGCCTGAGGGTGCGTTGCATGACTGGGAGATCTTTGTCGGCCTGGCCAAGGCGTTTGCGGCGCACACTGGCGCGGTGCTCAAGCCCACCCTGCCACCGGCACAGATGATCGACTTCGGGCTGCGTGCGGGTGCCTATGGTGACGCATCCAGTCATAAACTGTCGGTGGCGATGTTGGCGGATCATCCCCATGGCGTCGACCTGGGGCCGCTCAAGCCCAACCTCGTGGCACGTTTGAAAACCGCGGATGGCAAGGTGCAAGCGGCACCGGCCGTGATCCTGGCAGACCTGGCGCGTTTCGCCGCGCAGCCGGTGCCGGTGGCCGACGAACTGCTATTGATTGGCAGGCGGCATGTGCGCAGCAATAATTCCTGGATGCATAACTATCACCGACTGGTGAAGGGTAAGCCACGCCATCAACTACTGATGCACCCCGATGATCTGGCTAGCCGTCAGTTGAGCGATGGCCAGCGGGTGCGGGTGAGTTCGCGTATCGGTATGGTCGAGGTGGAAGTAGCGGCCAGCACGGACATGATGCCGGGTGTGGTCAGCCTGCCTCACGGCTGGGGCCACGGTCGTCCGGGCGTGCAGATGAGCATCGCGAGCAGCCAGCCGGGGGCGAGTGCCAATGACTTGACCGACGAGCGGCAATTGGACGAGTTGTCGGGTAATGCGGCGCTCAACGGCGTACCGGTGAAGGTGGCGGCGGCCTGAGCATCCTGCTGGATTTTTGCGTTACAATGCGCCACCGTGCCGACCCGTGAGTCGCAAAGTTCCTGCAGAGGTGTTCCATGGATATCATCGAAACGATCAAAGAGCAGATTGCCAACAACACCATTCTGCTTTACATGAAGGGCGCACCTAACGCGCCTCAGTGCGGTTTCTCCGCAAAAGCGTCCCAGGCTGTGATGGCATGTGGCGAGAAGTTCGCTTACGTGGATATCCTGCAAAACCCTGAAATCCGCGCCAACCTGCCAAAGTACGCCAACTGGCCGACTTTCCCGCAGTTGTGGGTAGCCGGTGAGCTGGTTGGCGGTAGCGACATCATCACTGAAATGGCAGCTGATGGCTCGCTGCAAGCGCTGATCAAAGACGCAGCGCAAAAAGCAGCAGTCAAGACTGACGCCTAATTGGCGAGCAATAAAAAGCCCCGCTTCTCTGGTGAGAGCGGGGCTTTTTTGTGCCTGAACGCTACGGGTTATTCACCCATCTGCGATTGCAGGTAATTCTCCAGGCTGACCTTGTCGATCAGGCCCAACTGGGTTTCAAGCCAGTCGATATGCTCTTCCTGATCTTCCAGGATATCTTCCAACAGTTCACGGCTGCCGAAATCGCCCTTGGTTTCGCAGTGAGCGATACCAGCCTTCAGGTCGCTGTGGCTCTTGCGCTCAAAGCCCAGGTCGCTGCTGATCATTTCCTGAGTGTGCTCGCCGATGTTCAGCTTGCCCAGGTCCTGCACGTTCGGCAGGCCTTCCAGGAACAGGATGCGCTTGATCAGCGCGTCGGCGTCCTTCATGGCCTTGATCGATTCTTTGTATTCACGCTTGCCGAGCTTTTCCAGGCCCCAGTCATCGTACATGCGCGCATGCAGGAAGTACTGATTGATCGCGACCAGTTCATTGGCAAGGATTTTGTTGAGTTGCTGGATGACTGAGATGTCGCCTTTCATGACTGGGGTCCTGCCCTGTAATAGCTGTGTATAGGGCGGAGTCTGAGCGGTGAAAATCCTAGTGTCAAACCTAAGTTATTGAATAATAAATGAAAATTAATCGGAATAAGAATGTTTGTGTTCCGCGTCTTGGCGCTAACTAATTGAATTACAGGCATAAAAAAACCGGACACAAGGTCCGGCTCTTTAAAACATGCCTATCAGGCGTGTGTAAATTCTGTCGAGTAGGGGAGTGCGGCCTGGGCTGTTTGCAGCTGCGTCAGGGTTTCCCGTACCACTTGCTTGGCCAAGCAAGCACATTTGCCGCACTGGCTGGCAACGCCGGTGGTTTCACGCACTTCTTTGTAGCTGCAGCAACCTTCATAGATTGCTTCGCGGATTTGTCCGTCGGTGACGCCAGTGCAGAGGCAGACATACATAAGTGAGAACCGTCGCGGGTTTATGGCTTAAGTGCGATGGATCTTAATGTTAACGAGAATGATTGTCAAAATAGTTTCAGCAGCAATCCGGGGGGAATTGCCCGTGCGCTGACGAACGGTTTTTTCGGTGTATGATGGTCGGTCTTCACGAAGCGTGATTGCGTCATATTTCTGTCTGTTTCCACAGGCAGACTCGACCGGTCCTTTTACTTCAATCGTCACCCCTATATCAGGAGATATCCAATGAGCGTACTCGTCGGTAAACAAGCCCCGGATTTCGACGTACCAGCCGTCCTCGGCAATGGCGAAATCGTAGACAGCTTCAAACTGTCTGAAGCCATCAAAGGCAAATACGGCCTGGTGTTCTTCTACCCGCTGGACTTCACCTTCGTCTGCCCTTCGGAGCTGATCGCCCTGGACCACCGCATGGACGATTTCAAGGCGCGCAATGTTGAAGTGGTCGCGGTTTCCATCGACTCCCATTTCACCCACAACGCCTGGCGCAACACCGCCATCAACGACGGCGGCATCGGCAAAGTCAAATACACCATGGCTGCCGACATGAAGCACGACATCGCCAAGGCTTACGACGTTGAGTCCGAAGGCGGCGTGGCGTTCCGTGGCGCGTTCCTGATCGACGACAAGGGCGTTGTGCGCTCGCAGATCATCAACGACCTGCCGCTGGGCCGTAACATGGAAGAGCTGATCCGCCTGGTCGACGCGCTGCAATTCCACGAAGAGCACGGCGAAGTCTGCCCTGCCAACTGGAAAAAAGGCGACAAAGGCATGAACGCTTCGCCTGAAGGCGTAGCGGCTTACCTGACCGAGAACGCTGGCAAGCTGTAAGCCAACGTCACGGTACAAAAAAAACCGGCCTGAAAAGGCCGGTTTTTTTATGCGCGGGATTTGCCTTCAGTCGTTGAAGTCTTCCCAGCCGCCCATCTGTTTCCACCGATTGACGATGCCGCAGAACAGCTCGGCGGTCTTCTCGGTGTCGTAGCGGGCCGAGTGGGCTTCACGCCCGTCAAAGTCGATACCGGCCGCCTGGCAGGCTTTGGCCAGAACGGTCTGACCGTAGGCCAGGCCGGCAAGCGTTGCGGTGTCGAAACTGGAGAACGGATGAAACGGGTTGCGCTTCATGTCCAGCCGCGCCACGGCGGCGTTCAGGAAGCCCAGGTCGAAACTGCTGTTGTGGCCGACCAGAATCGCACGTTTGCAGCCATTGGCCTTCAACGCCTTGCGCACGCCACGGAAGATATCGGTCAGCGCCGCTTCTTCACTTACCGCCATACGCAGTGGGTGGTCGAGCTTGATCCCGGTGAATTCCAGGGCAGCGGCTTCGATATTGGCGCCTTCAAACGGCTCGACGCGGAAGAAATGAGTGTGTTCCGGGTACACAAAGCCCTGTTCGTCCATGCCGATGGTGGTCGCGGCAATTTCCAGCAAGGCATCGGTGGCGCAGTTGAAACCACCGGTTTCTACGTCGATGACGACCGGCAGATAGCCGCGAAAACGCTCGGCCATCGGATGGCGCGAGCCGCCACCGCCGTGCTCTTGTTCGTCGTCGTAATGGTCTTCACTCACTTGCTTTCCTCCAGCAGGCGCCAGCGCAGTGTTTCACCGGCGCGCAGCGGGATAACGGTCAGCTCGCCAAACGGCAGGCTGGCAGGGGCGGTCCAGTCTTCACGAACCAGGGTAATGCGGTCGGTATTCGCCGGCAGGCCGTAGAAACGCGGGCCGTTGAGGCTGGCGAAACCTTCGAGTTTGTCCAGCGCGTTACGCTGTTCGAACGCTTCGGCGTACAACTCGATGGCGGCAAACGCGGTGTAGCAGCCGGCGCAGCCGCATGCGGCTTCCTTGGCGTGCTGGGCGTGTGGCGCAGAGTCGGTGCCGAGGAAGAACTTCGGGCTGCCGCTGGTGGCGGCATCCAGCAGTGCCACCTGGTGGGTATTGCGCTTGAGGATAGGCAGGCAATAGAAATGCGGCCGAATCCCGCCCACCAGCATGTGGTTGCGGTTGTAGAGCAGGTGATGAGCGGTGATGGTCGCGCCAACGTTGGCCGACGCTTCGCTGACGAATTGCACCGCATCGGCGGTGGTGATGTGTTCAAACACCACTTTGAGCGTAGGGAACAACTCGACCACACGACGCATGTGTTCATCGATGAAGATTTTTTCGCGATCGAACACATCCACGTCGCCACGGGTGACTTCCCCGTGGATCAGCAATGGCATGCCGACCTCCGCCATGGCTTCGATCGCCGGCAGGATCTTGTCGATACTGGTTACACCGGAATCGGAGTTGGTGGTCGCACCTGCCGGGTACAGCTTGGCGGCGTGCACATAACCGCTGGCCTTGGCTTCACGAATTTCTTCAGGCTGGGTGCGGTCGGTCAGGTAGAGCACCATCAACGGTTCGAAGCGGCTGCCGGCCGGTCGTGCAGCGAGGATGCGCTGGCGATAGGCGTCGGCTTCTGCGGCATTGCGCACCGGAGGTACCAGGTTAGGCATGATGATGGCACGGCCAAACGTGCGGGCCACATCGGCCACGGTTTGGGGTAACGCAGCACCATCGCGAAGATGAATATGCCAGTCGTCGGGACGCAGCAGGGTCAGGCGGTCGGACATTGGGGATTCCAGGCGGGTCAATCTGGTGGGAATGCTACCGGAAAAGACTCTTGCAGGCACTCGCTATCAAGTTTTGCCGGATGCTACCGATATCTCCGGGTATGCCTTAACGATGTATGACGCTTTGAAGTGTTGTAGAAACCAGTGGAGCCTCCCGTGCGCCAGTATTGTCTAGCCCTGCTCAGTGTGTTCGCCAGCCTGCCTGCGGCGGCCCTCACGTTCCAGACACGTCTGGAGAATATTGAGTGGAAGGTAGAGGGCGATCAGTTCGAGTGCCGCCTGACCCAGCCGATCACCGATTTCGGTTCCGGTGAGTTCGTGCGCCGGGCCGGTGAGCAGGCAACGTTTCGTCTGAAAACCTATGGCGGCACTCTTGGCGCCGGCTCGGCAACCTTATTGGCCGCGGCCGCGCCGTGGCAGCCGGGCCGAGGTGATATCAACCTTGGGGCCGTGCGTGTCGGCAGCGGCGACGTCCTGTTCAATAGCTCCCAGGCCCAGGCCGGCCGCCTGTTCACGGGTTTGCTTGAAGGGCGCAGCCCGACCGTGCGGCATTACGGGCGTCAAGGCGGCTACTCGGAAATTCGCCTGCTGCCTGTGAAGTTCAACAAGGCGTACAACGATTATCAGGTGTGCACCACCAAGCTGCTGCCCATGAATTACGACCAGGTCAAACAGACTGAAGTGGGCTTCCCCGGTGGTGGTATTGAGCTGGACGCGGCGGCCAAGAAGAAGTTGTCGGTGATCCTGGTATTCATGAAAGCCGATCCCACGGTCAATCATGTCGAGTTGAACGGTCATTCCGACAACAGTGGCAATCGCCTGACCAACCGTGACGTCTCACGGCGCCGCGCCCTGGCGGTGATGGACTACTTCAAGGCCAACGGCATCCAGGAATCGCAAATCACGATGCGCTTCCATGGCGAAAGCTACCCCTTGGCGCCCAACACTAATGCCGCCAACCGTGCGCGTAACCGCCGTGTAAATATTCAGCTTGAGCGGGTGGCTGCCCCAGAGAAACCGGCGCCTCAGGCCACTGCGCCGAGCAACCCGGCGGCTACCTCATAAGAGGCGACCATCGGTCGCCCACTCGACATAATCTGTCGCTTTATCTTCATTTGCTGTCGCGCCCCTGTAATTTCACGGTTTTGATCGGTAGAATCGTCGCCTTTCCGTACAACCCCGTGGAGTGATGGCATGGCCGACGTAAACAAGGTCGTTCTCGCGTATTCCGGCGGCCTGGACACTTCGGTGATCCTCAAGTGGCTGCAGGATACTTATAACTGTGAAGTGGTGACCTTCACCGCTGACCTGGGTCAGGGTGAAGAGGTCGAACCTGCACGTGCCAAGGCGCAAGCCATGGGCGTGAAAGAGATCTACATTGACGACCTGCGCGAAGAGTTCGTCCGCGATTTCGTTTTCCCGATGTTTCGCGCCAACACTGTCTACGAAGGTGAGTACCTGCTGGGTACCTCCATCGCACGTCCGCTGATCGCCAAGCGCCTGATCGAGATCGCCAACGAAACGGGCGCCGACGCCATTTCTCACGGCGCCACCGGCAAGGGCAACGACCAGGTACGTTTCGAACTGGGTGCCTATGCACTCAAGCCAGGCGTTAAAGTCATTGCGCCGTGGCGTGAATGGGACCTGCTGTCCCGTGAAAAGCTGATGGATTACGCTGAAAAGCACGCTATTCCGATCGAGCGCCATGGCAAGAAGAAGTCGCCGTACTCGATGGACGCCAACCTGCTGCACATTTCCTATGAAGGCGGCGTGCTGGAAGACACCTGGACCGAGCACGAAGAAGATATGTGGAAATGGACGGTCTCCCCGGAGAACGCTCCAGACAAGGCGCAGTACCTGGAACTGACTTACCGCAACGGCGACATCGTTGCGCTGGACGGCGTTGAAATGACCCCGGCCACCGTACTGGCGACCCTGAACCGTATCGGCGGTCAGCATGGTATCGGCCGTCTCGACATCGTCGAGAACCGTTATGTGGGCATGAAGTCTCGCGGTTGCTACGAAACCCCGGGCGGCACCATCATGCTGCGTGCCCACCGCGCCATCGAGTCCATCACCCTGGACCGTGAAGTCGCCCACCTTAAAGACGAGCTGATGCCCAAGTATGCCAGCCTGATCTACACCGGTTACTGGTGGAGCCCTGAGCGTCTGATGCTGCAACAGATGATCGACGCCTCCCAGGCTCACGTGAACGGTGTCGTGCGCCTGAAGCTGTACAAGGGCAACGTGATCGTCACCGGCCGCAAGTCCGATGAGTCGCTGTTCGACTCCAACATCGCCACCTTCGAAGAAGACGGCGGCGCCTACAATCAGGCGGATGCGGCAGGCTTCATCAAGTTGAACGCACTGCGCATGCGCATTGCTGCCAACAAGGGCCGCTCGTTGTTCTGAACCGTGCGCCCGTCGTGAAAAATGGCCCCTTTTGCAAGGGGTCATTTTTTTTGCCTGGATTTTAGATGCGGTGCTGTTTATTAGCGTTTAGCGTGTGTTTAAGGATTTTCCCTAACTTGCGCAATTATTATCCAGTTTATCTTTATGTTTTTAAGGTTGAATGATTTTTTACATCTGAGGAGGAACTATGTCTGACAGAAAATTCACTCATGTAGCTGCAATGGATATGTGAGTTGTTGAATTTTCTGTAGGAATTATGGAAGTGTCGAAATATGTTAAATGGAACTAATGCGAATAGTTTTTTTGGGGCGGTTTGCTGGCGTCATTGCGACAAACAAGGGGTATTTCCTGAAAGACTTGTGCGGCACGTTTACTTTCGCGGGCTGATGGTCATGATCTTTCACTCAAAATATGTACGCGTCGAGAAAGGTCTGAAAGCAACCATAAAGCTATATGCATCTAAGTTGGCGAATTTTTGTAGGCTAATTCCTATCTTCTTGTGGGTTGGGTCTCTGCCTGCTCTTGCTCGGGGGGGAATGCTATGCCAACTAGTAATCGACTAGGCTATTGTGTTTGCTCTAAATAATTCGAACAGCGAAATTGGACTTTCTCATGAATAAAGTGCTGATCGTGGATGATCATCCCGTCATTCGTCTTGCTGTGCGCATGCTAATGGAGCGTCATGGTTATGAGGTCGTTGCCGAGACTGATAACGGTGTCGATGCGTTGCAACTTGCACGTGAACATATGCCGGATATTGTGATACTGGATATCGGAATCCCCAAGCTCGACGGCCTGGAAGTTATTTGTCGGCTGGCTTCGACCAAGCAAGCCGTCTCGTTCAAGGTGCTGGTGCTGACGTCCCAGGCGCCTGGCCATTTTTCCATGCGCTGCATGCAGGCGGGTGCCGCCGGCTATGTGTGCAAGCAGCAGGATCTGACAGAGTTGCTCAGTGCCATCAAGGCGGTGCTTTCCGGCTATAGCTATTTCCCGAACCAGGCGCTCAACTCAGTGCGGTCAACCATGGGCAATGCCAGTGAAGCCGACATGGTCGAACGCTTATCGGGACGGGAGATGATGGTGCTGCAGCAACTGGCCCGTGGCAAAACCAACAAGGAAATTGCCGATGGCATGTTCCTCAGCAACAAAACCGTCAGTACCTACAAGACGCGCTTGCTGCTCAAGCTCAATGCCAGGTCCCTCGTGGACCTGATCGAACTGGCCCAGCGCAACGGCTTGGTCTAGGAGGATATTGCCCCCCTTGAATACCCGTGTAACCGGCAGAAAAAAGCCTCCGTCAGGGAGGCTTCCGGCCGTCAACGGCTCGATCAGAGATCGAAGTCGTAATCGGCCAGCTGTTTTTGCAAGCGTCGCTCTTCCAGAAGATTGTCGATAGTGCGGCGTTTGCTTAAATTGGCCTTGGCCACCTCTGCCACAGGTGCCTCTACCACATCGTCATCCGACTCAACGAGGTCGTCTTCCACTTCCAGTTGTTCGTTGCCAGCGCTCATAAGGTCAACTCCAGGCTAAGACTGCCGTTGGGGCTCCTTATAGCGATAATCCGCGAACGGGTAAAAAAGATTTTTTCAATCGTCTGATCACAAAAACCAATGATCGCTCAATCGTCGGAGGTCTTCGCCTTGTATTCGCACAAGTCTTCGATACGGCAGCTGCCGCAGCGCGGCTTGCGGGCCTGGCAAACGTAGCGTCCGTGCAGGATCAGCCAATGGTGGGAGTCGAGCAGATAGGGCTTGGGCACGAACTTCATCAATTGCTTTTCCACCTCAACCACATTCTTGCCCCGTGCAATGCCGGTTCGGTTGCTGACGCGGAAAATGTGCGTGTCCACCGCCATGGTCAACTGCCGAAACGCCGTATTGAGCACCACGTTTGCCGTTTTGCGGCCCACGCCAGGCAAGGCTTCGAGGGCTTCGCGGGTTTGTGGTACCTCGCCTCCATGCAGCTCCAACAGCAGGCGGCACGTTTCGATCACATTCTTGGCCTTGCTGTTATACAGGCCGATGGTCTTGATGTATTCGGACAGGCCTTCCACACCCAGAGCGTAAATCGCGGCGGGTGTATTGGCCACAGGGTACAACTTCGCCGTGGCCTTGTTAACGCCAACGTCCGTGGATTGAGCCGAAAGGATCACCGCAATCAGTAATTCGAACGGTGAGGAGTAGGCCAGTTCGGTTTTCGGTTCCGGATTGTCTTCGTGAAACCTGCGGAAGATTTCCAGGCGTTTTGCGGCATTCATAGGGACAGACGTTTCCTTGCAGGCGGTCGGCGTGATGTTAGTAATACACAGCGCAGTGGGTCAGCCGTTGGCCTCGGCATCTTGCACCGTTTGCTCGGCGTCATTCAATGCAGCTTTCAAGGTTGCCAATTGATGCTCGTCAGCATGGTGATCCTGAGCCTTTTTCAACGCTGCACGGCGCATGGCCAGCTGGATTTTTGCGCGCTTGAACTCGGCGCTTTTTGTGGCCGTCTTCGGTGGCTGCGGTGAGGTGTTGGCCTCCAGTGCGGCAAGCGCCTGCTCGGATGCCTCGAACTGTCGCTGCAGCATAATCAATTGCGACTGTTGCTCAAAGGTCGGCGGATGCCCAAACGCTTTCAAGGATTTGTGCAACTGAGCGCGACTCATGGCGACGCTGCTGTTGGCCTGCTTGATCGCAGCGTCCTGAGCGGCCTGAGTGTTATCGACCGGTGCAACCTCCATCGGCGCTGCGCGCTTGGCTCGTGCCAGGCGTTCGGCGAGCTTGCAGGCTTCTTCACGTTGCAGGCGGGCGTTACGTTGTTCGAAGCGTCGCCGCGCCCGGTTGCGTTTGAGGTCGCGTGCACGCCGTTCATCATCGTTGCTGGCCAAGTCACCGACGATAGGCACAACGTCAGCAAGCGGGCGCATCTCGATACAGTCGACAGGGCAGGGCGCAACACACAGGTCGCAACCTGTGCACTCGTCGACAATCACGGTGTGCATCAGCTTGGCGGCACCCACAATGGCGTCCACCGGGCAGGCCTGGATGCATTTGGTACAACCGATGCATTCGGCTTCGCGGATATAGGCGACTTGCGCAGGCGCATCTCCACGACTGGTGTCCAGCTCCAGTACCGGCAGGCGCAGCAGTTGCGCGAGCCCGGCAATGGTATCCTGCCCACCGGGCGGGCACTTGTTGATGGCTTCGCCTTTAGCGATGCCTTCTGCGTAAGGCTTGCAACCCGGGTGCCCGCACTTGCCGCATTGAGTCTGCGGCAGCAGCGCGTCGATACGTTGAATGAGGTTCATGCTGTGATCATAGCGTGGACGCCCGGCCCAGGGAGGAGGGCAAGCTGAGAAGCCCCGCCGTAGCAACAGCGGGGCATTTTGCAGAGGTTACTTGATGCGTTGACCCGGCTTGGCACCGCTGTCCGGGCTCAGCAGGTAGATTTCTTCGCCGCCAGGGCCCGCCGCCATCACCATGCCTTCGGAAATGCCGAACTTCATTTTCCGTGGCTTGAGGTTGGCGATCATCATGGTCAGGCGGCCATCGAGCTTGGACGGGTCCGGGTAAGCGCTCTTGATGCCGGAAAACACGTTGCGCTGCTCGTCGCCGATATCCAGCGTCAGGCGCAGCAGCTTGTCGGCACCTTCCACGGCTTCGGCCTTGATGATCAGCGCCACGCGCAGATCCACGGCGGCAAAGGCGTCGAGATCGATTTCCGGGGAAATCGGGTCCTTGGCCAGCTCGCCATTGCCCGCCGGCGTGGATTGGCCGGTATCAGTCTGGCTGGCGACCAGGTCTTCTTTCGAAGCGTCGGTCATTGCCTGGACTTTCACCGGGTCAATTCGGGTCATCAAGGGCTTGAACGCGTTCAACTGATGATTGCCGAGCAAGGTGGTGTGATCGTTCCAGCTCAACGGCGGTACGTTGAGGAACGCCTCGGCATCGGCGGCCAGCAATGGCAGCACCGGCTTGAGGAAAATCACCAACTGACGGAACAGGTTGACTCCGGTGGCGCAGATCGCCTGGACTTCAGCTTCCTTGCCTTCCTGCTTGTTCAGTGACCACGGCGCCTTGTCGGCGATCCAGGCGTTGGCGCGGTCGGCCAGGCCCATGATCTCGCGCATGGCGCGGGCAAAGTCGCGGGCTTCATAAGCGTCGGCGATGCTCGGCGCGGCGGCCAGGAAGGCGTCGGTCAGTTCCGGTGCGGCGTTCTCGGCTACCAGTACACCGGCGTTGCCCTTGTGGATAAACCCGGCGCAACGGCTGGCGATGTTGACGACTTTACCCACCAGGTCCGAGTTGACCTTCTGTACGAAGTCTTCCAGGTTCAGGTCCAGGTCGTCGACGCCACGGCCCAGCTTGGACGCGTAGTAATAGCGCAGGTATTCCGGCGACAGGTGGTCCAGGTAGGTGCGCGCCTTGATAAAGGTGCCACGGGACTTGGACATTTTCTGGCCGTTGACCGTCAGGTAGCCGTGCACGGCAATACCGGTCGGCTTGCGATAGCCCGAGCCTTCAAGCATCGCTGGCCAGAACAGCGCGTGGAAGTTGACGATGTCCTTGCCGATGAAGTGGTACAGCTCGGCGGTGGAGTCCTTGCCCCAGAACGCGTCGAAGTCCAGCTCCGGGGTGCGATCGCACAGGTTCTTGAAGCTGGCCATGTAGCCGATCGGCGCGTCCAGCCAAACATAGAAATACTTGCCCGGCTCGCCCGGAATCTCGAAGCCGAAGTACGGCGCGTCGCGGGAGATGTCCCACTGCTGCAGGCCACTGTCGAGCCATTCGGAGAGTTTGTTGGCCACGGCGTCCTGCAAGGTGCCGCTGCGCGTCCAGGTTTGCAGCATTTGCTGGAAATCCGGGAGCTTGAAGAAGAAGTGCTGCGAGTCCTTGAGCACCGGAGTGGCGCCGGAGATCGCTGACTTGGGATCCTTCAAGTCGGTCGGTGCGTAGGTCGCGCCGCATTTTTCGCAGTTGTCGCCGTACTGGTCTTCGGTGCCGCATTTCGGGCAGGTGCCCTTGATGAAACGGTCGGCCAGGAACATCTTCTTTTCCGGGTCGAAATACTGGGTCACCGAACGTTGGTCGATGTGCCCGGCTTCCTTCAACCGCAGGTAGATCTGGCTCGACAGCTCGCGGTTTTCGTCCGAGTGGGTCGAATGGAAGTTATCGAAGTCCACCAGGAACTCGGCAAAGTCGGCGCTGTGTTCAGCCTGCACATTGGCGATCAGTTGTTCCGGGGTGATGCCTTCCTTTTCGGCGCGCAACATGATGGCCGAACCGTGGGCGTCGTCCGCGCAGACATAAATGCATTGATTGCCGCGATGCTTCTGGAAGCGCACCCACATATCGGTCTGGATGTACTCAAGCATATGGCCAAGATGGATCGAACCATTGGCATAGGGCAGGGCGCTGGTAACGAGGATCTTGCGTGGCTCGGACATGGGGCTCGGCTACTTGATGAAACGGAGGTCGGCCACTATAAAGCGCCGGGAAATTTATTTCACCCCGTGACGCTGTTTCAGTATCTTGCGCACCTTCGAAAGCATGCCGCTCGGCGGCTGGAACGGTTAGGATAGCCGCCTGTTTCAGTCAGTCTTTTTTCGGGAGTAGCCCATGAGCGCCGTCAATCGCGCAGCGGTGGAAGCCGTTCTTCGCCAGTACACCGACCCTTATTTGAACCAGGACCCGGTCAGTGCCGGTTGTGTGCGTGCCATCGAGGTCCAGGGCGACCAGGTGTCGGTGCAGTTGCAACTGGGTTATGCCGCGGGTTTGTTCAAAAGCGGTTGGGCGCAGATGTTGCAAATGGCCATCGAGGGCCTGGACGGCGTGGGTTCGGCCAAGGTCGATATCCAATGTGTGATCGCGCCGCACAAGGCCCAGGCGCAGATCCCGGGCCTGGCCAACGTCAAGAACGTGGTGGCGGTGGCGTCCGGCAAGGGCGGTGTGGGTAAATCGACCACGGCGGCCAACCTGGCCCTGGCCCTGGCGCGGGAAGGTGCGCGCGTGGGCATTCTCGATGCCGACATCTACGGGCCGAGCCAGGGCGTGATGTTCGGCATCGCCGAAGGCACGCGGCCGAAGGTGAAGGATCAAAAATGGTTTGTGCCCATCGAGTCGCTGGGTGTGGAAGTGATGTCCATGGCGTTTCTCACCGATGACAACACCCCGATGGTCTGGCGCGGGCCGATGGTCTCCGGTGCGTTGCTGCAACTGGTCACACAAACGGCTTGGGGCGACCTCGACTACCTGGTGATCGACATGCCGCCAGGCACCGGCGACATTCAGTTGACCCTTGCGCAGAAAGTTCCGGTGGCCGGTGCAGTGATTGTCACCACGCCTCAGGACCTGGCGCTGCTCGACGCCAGGAAAGGTGTGGAGATGTTCCGCAAGGTCAACATTCCGGTGCTGGGTGTTGTGGAAAACATGGCGGTGCACATCTGTTCCAACTGCGGGCATGCCGAGCATCTGTTCGGTGAAGGTGGGGGCGAGAAGCTCGCTACCCAGTATGGCGTTGAACTGTTGGCATCGTTGCCATTGGCGATGGAGATTCGCGAGCAGGCCGATGGTGGCAAACCTACCGTAGCGGCAGAGGCTGATGGGCAGATCGCGATGATCTATCAGGAATTGGCCCGTCACGTCGGTGCGCGGATTGTTTTGCAGGAAGCGACGACGCCGGCGATGCCGACCATTACCGTGAGCGACGATTGATTAGGCTTTAACGGTTACGCGAAAAGCCTGACGATCCGTGGTGCTCTCAGGTTTTTCGCGAGCGATTTCGCTCCTACAGGTGGGGCGCCAATAGGGCTTGCTGCTACTTTGCGTAATGCGCGTGTAAGCATTCGCTTACTTTTCCGTAAGTGTTTGGTTTTTTTAGCGGTTACGTACGTCTTGAATCGACGAAGCTATTATCTAACCTTTTGAAAAATAAAGATTATTTTAATTCTGGCGAGCGAAAAAGTTTGTCAGCCCGCCGTGGGGATCGCGTTGAACTTCTCTGGGAACGCTCTAACATCAGCCCTGTGTCCACGGATTGGCACAGCCATCAAGGAACGATGGTTTGAAGGAACGTCGCAGGATGCGATTCATCAGGATGATGAAAAGGAATACAGGGACTAGGGAAAAAATGTGGGCGGGTCATACCGCCCCTTTTTTTTGCCTGTAGAAAAGTGAATGCAGGCACCCGAACGCAAAAAAGGCCCTCAAGGGGCCTTTTTTTGTTGGGCAGCGGCGCTTTAGCGCTCTAGTTGCTCAATTTTGTTGGGCTTGCCATCCCATTCAGCGGCATCCGGCATCGGATCTTTGCGCTCGGTGATGTTTGGCCACACTTCGGCCAGCTCGACGTTCAATTGAATGAATTGCTCCATGCCCGCAGGCACTTCGTCCTCGGAGAAAATCGCGACGGCCGGGCATTCTGGTTCACACAGGGCGCAGTCGATGCACTCATCCGGGTGGATAACCAGGAAATTCGGGCCTTCGTAGAAGCAGTCCACCGGACAGACTTCTACGCAGTCGGTGTACTTGCACTTGATGCAGTTGTCGGTGACGACGAAGGTCATTTCTAATTTTCTCCTCAGGCGGCGGCAGCGAAACCCCTTGTGGTGGGGTTCGCGAGGTTTGAGAGCGATAGTCTGCGGACCAGGCTAAAAGCCCGCAGCATCCCAAACCGCGCGAGATTCTATCAGCTTGCAAGCGTCTGCGTTATATCCGAGTCTTCAGTGCATATAACATTTCGAGCGCTTTACGTGGCGTCAAGTCATCCAGGTCAAGTTTTGCCAACTCATCCAGCACTGGATGGGGCAAGCTGGCGAACATATCGCTCTGGTGCGGCGCGGCAGGTTTCTTGCTGGCCTTGGCAGGGCTGGCGACCACCGTTTCATGGGGCAGCGCCGTTGTTTCCAGGCGGCTGAGGTGTTTGCGGGCACGAGTGATCACCTCGTTCGGCACACCGGCCAACTGCGCCACGGCCAGACCATAACTCTGGCTCGCCGGCCCTGGCAGCACATGGTGCAGGAACACGATGCGCTCGTTGTGCTCGGTGGCATTGAGATGCACGTTGGCCACCAGCGGCTCGCTTTCCGGCAACACCGTCAGCTCGAAGTAGTGCGTGGCGAACAGCGTGTACGCACGCAGATGCGCCAAGCGTTCGGCCGCGGCCCAGGCCAGGGACAGGCCGTCGAAGGTGCTGGTGCCGCGGCCCACTTCGTCCATCAGCACCAGGCTGCGTTCGGTGGCGTTGTGCAGAATGTTGGCGGTTTCGCTCATTTCCACCATAAAGGTCGAACGGCCGCCGGCCAGGTCATCGCTGGAGCCGATCCGCGTGAAAATGCGGTCTACCAGGGACAATTCGCAACTGGCTGCCGGTACGAAGCTGCCGATATGCGCCAACAACACGATAAGCGCGGTCTGGCGCATGTAAGTGGATTTACCACCCATGTTCGGACCGGTGATCACCAACATGCGGGTATCGTCGTCCAGCGACAGGTCATTGGCGACGAACGGCGTGGTCAGCACCTGCTCTACCACCGGGTGACGACCTTGCACGATACGCATGCACGGTTCGCTGACAAACCGTGGGCAATTGAGGTCCAGGTTCAGCGCACGTTCGGCGAGGTTGCTCAATACATCCAGCTCCGCCAGGGCGGCGGCGGTGTCTTGCAACGGCGCCAGGCGGCTGATCAAGTCCTCGAGCAAGGCTTCGTAGAGCATTTTTTCCCGCGCCAGGGCGCGGCTTTTGGCTGACAGCGCCTTGTCTTCGAACTCTTTGAGCTCAGGGGTGATAAAACGCTCGGCGCCTTTGAGGGTCTGGCGACGTTGATAGTCGATAGGCGCCGACTCGGCCTGCTTGCTCGGCAGCTCGATAAAGTAACCATGCACGCGGTTGTAGCCGACCTTCAGGTTGGCCAGGCCCGTACGGGCTTTTTCGCGGGCTTCCAGGTCGATCAGGAACTGCCCGGCGTTTTCGCTCAGGGATTGCAGCTCATCCAGCTCGCTGTCGTAGCCGGTTTTCAACACGCCGCCGTCACGAATGATCGCCGGCGGGTTGTCGATAATGGCCTTTTCCAGCAGCGCCGCGAGGTCCGGGTAAGTGCCAGCGGTGACGGCAAGCTGTTGCAGGTGCGGCGTGTCCAGTTCGGTCATCGCGACTTGCAGCTGCGGCAGGGCGCTCAAGGCATCGCGCAGGCGCGCCAAGTCGCGGGGCCGCGCATTGCGCAGGCCGATCCGCGCCAGGATGCGCTCGATATCGCCAATCTCTTTCAGTTGCGGCTGCAGTTTTTCAAAGCGATAGCCGTCGAGCAGGCAGGTAATGGAAGACTGGCGCGCTTGCAGCACCGTCAAATCCCGCAGCGGACGGTTCAACCAACGGGTCAGCAAACGGCTGCCCATCGCGGTCTGGCAACGGTCCACCACCGATTGCAGGGTGTTATCACGCCCACCGGCCAGGTTGGTGTCCAGTTCCAGGTTGCGACGGCTGGCGCCATCGAGCACCACGGTATCGTCGAGACGCTCATGGCGCAGGCTGCGCAAGTGAGGCAGAGCAGTGCGCTGGGTTTCCTTGGCGTAGCTGAGCAAGCAGCCTGCGGCACCGATGGCCAGGGTCAGGGTTTCGCAACCGAAGCCTTTAAGGTCCTGCACCGAGAACTGCTGGCACAGACTTTTCAGCGCAGAGTCGCGCTCGAAATCCCACGGTGCACGACGCTTGGTCCCACGACGTTTCTCTGCCGGCAAGTCCTTGGGCCAATCATCCGGAATCAACAACTCCACCGGATTGATACGCTCAAGTTCCGCCAGCAGGTTCTCCCAGCCCTTGATCTCCAGCACGCTGAAGTTGCCGCTGGTGATATCCAGCACCGACAGGCCGAACAAACGCTCATCGCCCAACACCGCCGCAATCAGGTTGTCGCGACGCTCATCCAGCAACGCCTCATCACTCACCGTGCCCGGCGTAATAATGCGTACTACCTGACGCTCCACCGGCCCTTTACTGGTGGCCGGGTCGCCGATCTGCTCACAGATCACCACCGACTCACCCAGCTTCACCAGCTTGACCAGGTAGCCTTCCAACGAGTGGTAAGGAATCCCACACATCGGAATCGACTGCCCCGCCGACTGCCCGCGCGCGGTCAGGGTGATGTCCAGCAGCTTGGCGGCCTTCTTCGCGTCTTCATAGAAGATCTCGTAGAAGTCGCCCATGCGATAGAACATCAACTGATCAGGGTGCTGGTTTTTCAGGCGCCAGTACTGCTGCATCATCGGGGTGTGGGAGGACAGATCTGAGGAGTTTTTACTCATTGGGTAATAGGCAAATTCGTTGAAAGTGATGGGGCAAAGGGGGCGCTTGGCCCAGCATTTTTTGCGATGGCGGCAAGGTTAACACGCGAGGTCGGACCTTCGCAGGTCGCAAGCGGCCAGGTAAACCACGAAAGCGGTGCCGCCTCAAGAAACACCAACATAACCGTGGCGAGGGAGCTTGCTCCCGGTGGAGCGCGCAGCGTCCCTGGAAAATGGCTGCTACGCAGCCGAGCGGGAGCAAGCGCCCTCGCCACAGGTTAGCGGTTCAATCAGGCATTGCAGCAGCGTTAGACAATCCGGTCAGAGCCCTGAAAATCAGGGGCTGACTCACGCGCATTCATATCTCAATACGAGATAGAAACGCAGGTCGTGAATACGATCAGACTATTTGGATCTACGCCCACTGGCCGGAAACAACCCTCTGATCACCCCAAGAAACGCAGCAAACAAATTGATTGAAGTCGCCGTAGTGATGGCAATCAATACATTGTCCGAGAACGGCGCTTTACCCGAGTAATACGTCGACCACCCATTCCAAACCAAAAGAACCGCCCAGAAGATCACACCGCAGGCGGCAAACCAGAATGCACGTCCCGCATACTTCTTGCGCAGTTGCCGTTCGGCCTTTTGGTCTTTTAAGTTTTGGTTTCTTTCATCGTCGGTGCCTATGGCTTGCTCGCCACCGGCTTGGGTGTCCTGGTCAGGCCCTGCCGCGGGGGGCAGGGTGAGTTCCAGGTTGTCGAGTTCTTCACTCACGGATGCGGCTCTTTGGGTGAATGAGTGTTGCCATGTCTTCCCAGTCGATGGCAGAACCGTCGGCACCCTTGAGGGCCCAGGCTGTGCCGTCCTCGTGGGACAGGTTGGACAGTTGGGTCCCGGACCATTTGCCGTATTTGTTAATGATCCGGTCAATCAAACGATGGGTGTAGGTATCGCTCTCAGGAACCCTCGGTGTCACGAAGACAATGTCTTCGGCGTCGGGCTTCAGGTTGCTGAGCAGCGCGGTCACCGGGCGATTACCGTAGGATTTCAACTCATGGTAAAGCGACGGGATGACCGGGCCATACTGCCAGCGGGCGAAGTGGTCATCCATCAGGGGCTGGTCCCGTTCGCGCAAATGCCAGGACTGTGTATAGAACAGCAGTTTCTGCAGCTTCATCGGGGTCAGGCCCGAAACCTTGCCTTCCTTCGCGCGTTCAATGAAGGCGTTAGCAACAGCTAGCGCTGAATAAGCCATGAGCACCTCCGTCGTTGCTGGCTACGTTGTCAAAGAGTTTTATACATAGGCCTTGAGTTGTCGACATGCAAGGTGTTGATCGGCAGCAATACCAAGCTGGCAGAATAGTAGAATGCTGGGTGTATATACAGTATTTTGATTCGAATTAATTGAAAGTCGGATGTTTAATGCATAAATATGCAAATTAGCATTTGCCAACCTCAGAAACTCCCGTCACTATCCGCGTTATGCAAAAACGCAACGTTTCTATCGTCTTAAGAGAACTGCTGGATCGCGACCGGATCTCCCCCACGGAGCTCCATCGGCGCACCGGCGTGCCTCAATCCACACTGTCCCGGATCCTCAGCGGCAAGATCGTTGATCCGTCGGATAAACACATCTCGCGCATCGCCGAGTATTTTCGCGTCAGTACTGATTACCTGCGCGGGCGCGCAGCAGTGGGCGTTGTGCGCGACGATGGGCGCGACCCGATGCATTCGGAACTCAAGGACATAAGCCTGTGGGACGACGACACCCCCGTTAATGATGACGAGGTGTCGATCCCCTTTCTGCGCGAGGTTGAATTGGCTGCTGGATCAGGAAGATTCGTCATCGAGGAAAGTGAGAAGGCCAGTCTGCGGTTCGGCAAGCGCAGCCTGCGGCATAATGGTGTGCAGTTCGACCAGGCCAAATGCGTGACGGTACGTGGCAACAGTATGTTGCCGGTATTGCGCGACGGCGCCACGGTAGGGGTGAATGCCGGCAAGAGCGGCATTGGCGATATCGTGGATGGTGACCTGTATGCCATCAATCACAACGGCCAGTTGCGGGTTAAACAGCTCTACCGCCTACCTTCCGGTATTCGCCTGCGCAGCTTCAACCGTGATGAACACCCCGATGAGGACTACAGCTTCCAGGATATCCAGGATGAGCAGATCAGCATCCTCGGTCATGTTTTCTGGTGGGGCATGTACGCCCGCTAACCTCCACGCGTAAGAAGAAACCCGCCCATGTGCGGGTTTTTTTTCGTCCATAGAAAACCGGCAAAACCCAAGCCCGCCAGGCTTCGAATGCATCCGTGCATTCCTGTAGCAAAAATAAATGCATTTGTGCATTGACTGTATATGCATACATGCATATTCTTCATCTCAAGCCAGCCAACAAGGCTTGGTGGAGGCGGCAAGGATGCTGCCAAGGAAGACAAGGAAGGCACGCAACATCGGCAAGGACGCCATCGAAGCGATGACAGGGATGCCAGGCAACACCGGCAAGGATGCCGACGCTCTTTAGTTTCAACGCTTCAACAACAGGCAGCGATGAACCGGCCTTAACGGTTCAGAGGGTTGGCAACTGACCCGGGTGTGCAGCGTAAAGCACCAAAAGCAGTTATCCGGCAGACAGGGATCGTGGTCGGAAAAACATCGAGGAAAGGACCGTACCGCGCCAGTAGCGCCGAAAGTCCGAGGACATCATTACTGAAAAGCCCGGGCGACCGGGCTTTTTGGAATGCCTACCTACTCAAGCATTTGTAAATGAAATACGGACTATTTATTGCTCAGCCAGGAGGCGTGACATGACAAGTGAACAGCAAGCGTTAGCGGAGATGCCTATCTGGCTGGTCATCGTACTGGCAGTGATCGGCGGTGTATCCGGCGAGATGTGGCGGGCCGACAAGGAGGGCGCCCGCGGTTGGTCGTTGATCCGCCGCCTGGCCCTGCGTTCCGGGGCGTGCATGGTTTGCGGGGTTTCGGCTTTGATGCTGTGCTACGCCGCCGGCATGTCGATCTGGACCGCCGGCGCCATTGGTTGCCTGACCGCCATGGCCGGTGCTGACGTGGCTATCGGCCTTTACGAGCGGTGGGCGGCCAAGCGCATCGGGATCAACCAAGGCTCCCGCCAGGACCCGCAGTAATTGTTGCAAGGACGCTACTAAAATGACGCTTATCGAAAAGCCATCGCAACTGCCCCAGGGCATTGGCGCGGCGCTGCATGCAGCCCTTCCGGGCCTCAAGGTGGGGAGCCACCAGGATTTCCAGGGCGACGCTGAAAAAAAAAACGGCGTAATGGTTACGGTCGAAGGTAATGGCCCTGGCATTCGCTCTCGCGAGGGGCGCAAAGCCCACGTCTTGGCCATTTCACTCAGGGCCATGGTTGCTCCCGGTGCATTGGCGTTCGATGCCTGCGACCTGGCCAGCCAACTGATGGACCTGGTGCTGGATAACCGATGGGACCTGCCCCCGGCACAGTGCGATTTGCCCGCGAATATCGTCGCTGCGCCCGCTTTGCGCACTTCCGTAGAAACGGACTACGACACCTGGACGGTTTCCTTCACGCAAACCCTCTATCTGGGGCCGGCGTTACTCGACGATCCCACAGGCCAACCGCTATTTGCCTGTACCTGGGACGTCTCCAACATCGACGACCCAACCCAATACCAGCCACTGGCGGAGTAGCCCATGTTCGACGCGCTGTTACGCATGCAATTGGGACCGATCGTCGAACGCCTGGCAGAGATGGAGAGCCAGCTCGAAGACCTTTACCGCCGCGCTGAAAGCTTCTGCCGGATCGGAATTTGCCAGCAGGTCGATGCAGCCAGCAACACCTGCAAGGTCAGCCACGGTGATTTGCTGACCCCGGCGATCCGCTTTTTCAACCCCAGTGCCGGTGCACAAACCGAAACCCGCATTCCCACGGTGGGTGAGCAATGCCTGCTGCTCAACTACGGCGGGGGGGAGGGCGGTGTGCAATCCGTGGCCCTGTTCGGCCTTAACAGTGATCGCTTCCCGCCGGTCTCCAGCGTGGCAACGCTGACTCGGCGCCGGCATCAAGATGGCACCCAAAGCGACTATGACGACGCCAGCCACACCTTCAACTGGGTCAACGGCCCGACCAGCTTCAGCGGTTCCCGCGAACAGGTTGACGTCAAAGTCGGCGCCGCCAGCCTGACCCTCAACGCCCAAGGCATCACCCTGCAAGTCGGCGGCACCAGTCTGTTGCTGGATGCCGGCGGCGCGCACTTCAGCGGCCCGGTGGTGGACCATCAAGGACGCGTCATCAGCCCCCGATAAGGACACCCCATGCTTGGAATCGATAGGAACACCGGGGCGGCCGTCGACGACTGGCTGCAATTTGTGCAGCGCGCCACCCGAGCGCTGACCACCCCTGTGGGCACTCGGCAAAAACGCCCGTTGTACGGCTCGCTGATCCCACAGTTGCTCGGCCAGAACCTCGGCGACGACCTGTTGATCCTCGCCCAGAGCCACGCCGCGCAGGCCTTCTACAACACCCACAACGGCATCGGCGACTTCGACCCTCAGGTCATCGTCGCCACTCGCCAGGGCGCCGGCCTGCTGTTGCGGTTTGCCGGCACCTGGAAAAACCGCCAACAATCCTTCGAGGTCGTGACATGAGCATGTTGATCCCCGGCCAGAACCAACTGGCGGAACCGGCCATCATTAAGGTGGATGAGTTCGAACCGTTGCTGGCCGAATTCAAAGCGTTTGTCATCGACTATGTCGCCACCCGCGCTCCGCAAAGCGCAGCCAAACTCCAGGTCAGCCTCGACAACGAGAGCGAACTGCTGACCCTGGCCCTGGAAGCTTTTTGCGTGCGTCTGCAAACCCACGAACGCAAATACAACGCCCGCATCAAGCAGATGCTGGCGTGGTGGGCAACCGACAGTAACCTGGATGCACGCCTGGCCGATATGGGCCTTGAACGCCAAATGCTCGACCCTGGCGACCCGGCGGCGTTCCCGCCGGTGCCGCCAACCCTGGAAAGCGACGACGACGCTCGCCTGCGTTACTACTTGGCCCCCCACGCGCCGGCAGCGGGATCACGCATGCAGTATCGCCGCGAAGTGTTCACCCTCGGCGAGCGCCCGGCGGTGAAAGTACAGAGCGCGACGCCGGGTGTGGTGACGGTCACCTACACCTTCGACCCGGACGGCTACGCGGCCCAGATCAAGGACGGCAACGCCCGACGCACCGCACCGGGGGAAGTCATGGTCACCGTGCTTTCCAGGGAGGGTGACGGCACGCCATCTGCCGACTTGCTTGACGGTGTACGTCGACATTTCGCACGGCCGGATGTACGGCCCGAAACCGACCTTGTCAGCGTTCAGGGCGCACAGATTCAACCCTACAAAATTCGCGTGGTGGCCAAGATCAACGCCGGCCCGGACTCCGGGCTGACCCAAGTGGCGGCGCAGAAACTGCTGCAAGACTACGCAGAGTCCTGCCATCGCCTGGAAGGGCGGGTCGACCCCAGTTGGATCGACTACGCCATCCACAGCGCCGGCGCTGCGCAACTGCACATCCTGGAACCGCTGGCGCCGATTGTCAGCACCGCGTTCCAGGCCCCGTATTGCACGGGCGTCGAGGTGGAGGTGCGCACCCTATGAGTGAACCCAAAGCGAGTTTGCTGCCTGCCAACAGTTCACCGCTGGAAAAGGCCCTGGACCTGGGCTTCGGCACATTGATTGAGCGTGTCACGCCGCCGTTTCCGGCACTGATGAACCCGCTGCACACCCCCAGCGAATTCCTGCCTTACCTGGCCGCCGACCGTGGCGTCAGCGAATGGGATGCCGAGGCCAGCGAGGCGGAAAAGCGTCTGACCGTAGCGTTGTCCTGGCAGATCCAGCGCCAGGCCGGCACACCCAAGGCGCTGAGTCATGCGGTGGAGTCATTGGGCTTCACGCCCAATATCAGCGCCTGGTACCAGCAACGTCCGCTGGGCGTGCCTTACACCTTCGACGTGCAGGCGATCATCGGGCGCAGCTGGTCCAGCGGCGATCACAACCGGCTGATCCGCCGCATCAACGCGGCAAAAAGTGAGCGTGATCAGGCGACGATTACCATCGTGCATGAGACCGAAGGCCAGCTCGCGCTCACGCAAGTGCTCGACGCGCCTTTAAGCGACGGCGAGTTCTATCTGAACGGCGCGCTGCCGGACCTGGCGCTGGTGGCCCGACTAAACAGTGCCGGGGTTGCCCAGCACTACACCATTAACGATTACGACCTCAGGGCGCAGCCATGACAGATGAAATCACGCGCCTGGTGCGCTTCACCTCCAAAGGTTTGGATGAAGTGCTGCAGGCAAAGAACCAGGGCCTCAAAGGCGAAATCACCCACATCGGCGCCGGCACCGCACGCTACAACCCCGACGGCAGCGAAGTGGCCTTGCGTGACGAGCGCCAACGGGTGGCCATCGTTGATTACGAAGACCTGGGCGAGCGCCAACTCAGGATGGCCGCGCTGTTCGATGGCGATGGTGAGTATGAGATTGGCGAGTTCGGGTTTTACCTCGCCAGCGGGACGTTGTTGGCGGTGTATTCCGTGGCGGGGAAGTTGCTGACGTATAAAGCGGCGGCGGCGCGGGTGCTGCAGAAGTTTACGCTGGATGTCTCGCCGTTGCCGGCGGATAGCGTTACGGTGGTAGTGGGGTCTGAAAACCTCAATATTTTGCTGGTCGAAGAGCTTGCTTCTCTTTCGGCGGCAAGCGTCGACAACATGGCCCGAGGTGTAGGGGTTCTATTTCGGGTAATGGCTTTGGAAAAGAATGCGACTTAGCGACAGAGCCATTTTACTTGTCACCATGAAGCCGCTCTTTGGGCTTGATTGAAAACTCAGGGGAAATATTAATGGAATACAGGGAGTTCAAACAGTGAGTACTGAACAGCAATTGGCCGCTGTTGTAAGCGCGGCAAATAATTTGACGAACATCGTTACGAGCAAGGTCGATGATATTGATAAGGCGCTTGAAGCTTCGCGTCGAAAATATGAGGCACAGCTTGTAAGCCTGGAGCAGAGGTTGCCTAGGCTGGCGCTTACGCGAAACTTCAATATGACAGCGGATGCCACGGGAACCCTGATTGATGGGTGGGCTGTTCATCAACAGGTAACTGCTACAAAACTGCGGACGGTGACCGCGGCGGCGCACACTGCGGGGCGGCCTCAGGCGGACGTCGACTTTATGCTTCAGGTACAGGCGGATGTGCGTGAGCAATATCCAGATTTCGACATAAGCTCGACTGGATATTGGCGCACCAGTATTAACGTCTGGCAAATGAAATGGTCGGACAATCAAGGCACCCCGCAGAGCGGCATGTGGCTTGCGTTTCCTTATTCTGTTGACAGCGACAGGGCAAGCGGAGGGACGCCCGTGAGTCTGAATTCGTGTATGACTTTCGGAGCTTTTGTTCGAGTGATTGAGGGCGCTGTTTCAGGTTTTTGGAGTACACAGAGCGAAAAGGGTAAGTGGCGTTGGTGTTCTGAGGTGGTATTGCCGGCCCAGCGTTTTGGGTATTACGCGCATCTTCATCCAATGCGCAACTCCGAGGGTGGAGTTGTTGAAGTAATGCTGGCGGGCGCTTGTACGGGCGTAGTTGCCCACCCCGCTGACTGGGGAACCATGTTGGCTTTGGGTTAAGGAGAATATTGATGAAACCTGAATTTGTACCTGCTGAGCTTCACCCTTTGATCAAGTGGACGCTCATTCGTAAGTCCCGGGACGCCGACCTGGCATCTAGCGACTATGCGGCCATGCCTGATTACCCAATGGCCGACGAAGATCGCTCAGTGTTCGTGGCCTACCGTAAAGCTCTGCGCGACATCCCCGATCAGGGTGCCGACCCGGACGCGGTGGTATGGCCTGAAAAGCCCCGCTTCCTGAAGTAAGCCCCCCACCGCGAAAGCGGTTTTTTCGCCCCCCGAAAGCCCCTCCTGCAGGGGCTTTAACATTTTCCATCCCGGAGATCTCCACCCATGCCCACCCGCCAAACCTACACCGTCCTCATCCCATTCCCCACCGGCAACGGCCATTGGTCTACCGCCGGTGAGGAGCTGGAACTGCTCGACGTCGAAGCATCCGCCCTGCGCACCGCTGGCCGCCTGGAACTGACCAGCGCCCTCAACTCCACCCCCAAGAAGGCTGAATAACCATGGCAGAAGTCCTGAACTTCGAGCACAACGGCATCACTGTAAATGCCACTGAATCCCCCGAGGCCATGGGTGGCCTTGGCGATAACGTCATCGGCCTGGTCGGCACTGCACCGAATGCCCATGCGTCGATCCCGAAAAACGCGCCGTTTCGCATCAACAGCTTTACCACTCAGGCGTTGCTGGACCCTACCGGCACTGAGTCGGGAACCTTGTTCCAAGCGGTGTACCAGATCCTCAAAGTGGTGAAGGTGCCGGTCTATGTGGTCATCGTCGAAGAAGGCGCTACCCCGGCCGATACGATCAACAATGTGATCGGCGGCAACGACCCGGCCACCGGTCGCAAGCTGGGCCTGGCGGCCCTGAGCAGCGTGCCTGAAGACCTGACCATCATCGGCGCTCCAGGCTTTACCGGCACCAAGGCAGTGGCCGGTGAGTTCGCCTCCTTCGGCAAGCGCATCAAGGCCCGTGTGGTGCTGGATGGCAAGGACGCGTCCGTTGCCGATCAAGTGACCTACAGCGGCGAACTGGGCGGGGCCGACCTGGGCTTCGACCGTTGCCTGTTGGTGCACAACATGCCGTCGGTGTACTCCAAGGCCGCGAAGAAGAACGTGTTCCTGTCGCCATCCTCGCTGGCCATCGCCGCATTGGCCAAGGTCAAGCAGTGGGAAAGCCCAGGTAACCAGGTGACCTTCGCCGAGGACGTTTCCCGCGTGGTCGAGTACAACATCCTCGACACCTCCACCGAAGGCGACCTGCTCAACCGCTACGGCGTGAGCTACTACGCTCGCACCATCCTCGGCGGCTTCTCCCTGCTGGGCAACCGCTCCATCACCGGTAAGTTCATCAGCTACGTTGGCCTGGAAGATGCCATCAGCCGCAAGCTGGTCAAGGCTGGCCAGAAAGCCATGGCCAAGAACCTCACCAAGTCCTTCATGGACCAGGAGGTCAAGCGCATCAACGACTGGCTGCAAACCCTGGTGGCCGACGAAACCATCCCCGGCGGCAGCGTGTACCTGCACCCGGAGCTGAACAGCGTCGAGAAGTACAAAAACGGCACCTGGTTCATCGTCATCGACTACGGCCGCTACGCGCCGAACGAACACATGGTTTATCAACTCAACGCCCGCGATGAAATCATCGAGCAGTTCCTGGAGGACGTTCTCTAATGTTTACCAACCGAGTCAGACAGGCCATTGCGGCCACCCTTCAAGGCCTGCCGTTGTCCGCAACCGTGGAAGAGTTCACCCCGCCGAAGATCGAGTTCGACATGGAGCTTATGTCCGGCGGGCGCTTTATTGCCGAGGAAATGGCCAAGAGCGGCAAGGTGCTCAACGCCAAGCTGGTGCTGCAAGGTGCCGGCCCGGAAATCATGCTGGCCCTGGGCGTGCGCACGGGCGACGACATCTTGCTGAACGTGCGTGAAGCCGGCCAAGACCAGGACGGCAAGACCTACTTCACCTACCACACCGTGGGCGGCAAGCTCAAATCCCTGGAGGAGGCGAAGCTGAAAATGGGCGACAAGGCTACCACCACGCTGGAACTGTCCTGCCGTACCTACAACCGTCTGGAAAATGGCATTTCGGTGATCGACATCGATGTGCGCACCCAGAAGTTCGTGCTCAACGGCGTCGACATTCTTGGCGATGCCCGCCGCGCCGTGCTGATGCCTTAAGGGCCGGCGCAATCTGAAGCGAGCACGGTCAAGGTGGGAGCTGGCTTGCCTGCGATGTAGGCGACTCGGTATCCCTGGTGTATCGAGTGGATGCCATCGCAGGCAAGCCAGCTCCCACAGGGGCCATGCTCAGGTTTAGATTTTTCGCACTTTTCAATACCGTTCAACAAGGAATTGCCCCATGGCCTGGATGCCACCGTTGCACATCCTGCTGTCCCCGATCACCGCCGACACCGGTGCAATGATCGAGCAGGTTCAACTCAAACCGTTGTTCTACGCCGCGCAAAAAGACGCGCTGGCCCGGGCCGGTGATGACGAGGACGACCAGTTCTTCGAACTGGCGAAACTCGCCACCGGCCTGTCGGAAAAAGAACTCGACCAACTCAAACGCCCGGACTACGTGAGCATTGCGCAGTACGTACACGAAATGTCGACGCGCCCGGCCTCGTTCTTCCTGAACGAACAGGACGTGACGACCCACGACCAGCCTGTCCACCTGCTATTACCCCTGGAAGCCGCCGGCCGTACCCTGACCGAACTGCCCCTGGAAATGCCCGCCCTGCGCGCTACCAAGGTGATGAAAAAGCTAGCCACTAACAAAGAGCGTGCCGAGTTCATCACCGCCCATTGCACCGGCCTGATGATTCCCGATCTTGCCGGCCTGACCGTGCCCGACTGGACCGAGCTGCAGGAGCGCATCGACGATTTTTTAAACAAACCGGCGGACTTCTTTCGGAGCGCGACATCGAAGTGATCCTCGATGTAGTGCCGCTGGTTTACTCGGTAAACGAAGCGGAAATCCTCGACTGGGAAGCCGGCAAAGCATTGCGCCGCTACGACATCGCGATCAGTCGTCTTGGCGTCAAACAGGAGTAGAGCGCAATGGCAGATAGTAATCATGAAGCAGGGTCAGCCATTGCCAAGGACGGCGTGATGACTCAGGGCGCACTTCAGATGACAGGAATGCACGCTAGTCTCAAACCTATCACCCAAGCGCTGCCGAGCCCGCTTGAGGGGGCCCCGGGGAGTGCGGCGAGTTTGGCCCTGGCATTGGCCGATGCCAGCTTGCAGATCAAGCATCTGGCGGACGGGCAGGTCCGGTTGGTCGATACGCTGGAGCTGTTCAACGTCTCGTTGCTCAAGGTGATGGACGCCCGGCAAGCTCAAACTGCCGGGAACGCAGAGGGTACGAAGACCGTCGCGCCTACAGACAAGCGCACACCCTCGCAGGCGCTGGACGCCGCGATGACCGATATTGACCAACTGTTGATGTTTGCCCGGCATGAGCGCAAGGCATTGCGTGAAGCCAACCTTGCCATGGCGTCCGAGCCGGTGGTGGCTGCCAGTGGTGCCAGTGCCGTCGACCTCGCGAAGGTCGAGTATGCCGCCGCCCGTTCCGGTATCGGCAGTGATCGCAAGGACGCATCGGGCAATATCGACCCCGTTGGGCGCCGGGCAGACCTGCAGCAGTTCGCTCGCGACGCTGCGATCCTGGCGACGGCGTTCAAGATCGACGTCAAAAATGCCGGCGAAATCATGGGCGGCTGGCGCGAGTCAATGCACCTTGATCGCGCACAAGCCTTGGACCTTGCCGACGCAACAAACGTGCTGGGCACCCAGGTATCGCTCAAGGCCGAATCGGCGGATATCGGCGCTGTTGTGCAACTCCAGGGCGCTGCCGCGAAGGCTGCGGGCATGAGTCCCGAACAGGCTGCAGCGCTTTCGGCGGCGTTATTGAGCGCAGGTAACAGCAAGGTTGTTGCTGGTGCCGGGCTGGAAAAAATCAGCGCCGTCCTGGCTAAAGGCGACAACGCCTCTGCAGGGCAACGCAGTGCCTGGGCAGAGCTCAAGCTTGATCCAAAAGTACTCGCGGCGGGCATGAAACAGGACGCCCCACAGGCCGTGCTTACGGTGCTGGAGGCGCTCAAGTCGCAACCTGCCGAAAGGCAGGCGGTGCTGGCGACGCAGTTGTTCGACGGCAACCAGACGATTCTGAGCCTGGTACCGGTGATCGACAGCGTGAAACAGGCCTTTTCGCTGGTCGCAGAAAAATCCACCTACGCCACTTCGACGCTGGGCGACCAAGGTTCGGTGCTGCGTTCGGCCGAGGTTCGTGCGGACTCTACTTACGCACGTCGGCAAGCCTACGAGGCCAGTACCACGCGCTTGAGCACTGCCTCTGATACAGCGCTGGACCCCGTTGTGGATGCCAAGCTGACCGCCATGAACGGCCTGGTCAGTGGCGTGGCTTGGCTCGCGGAGGGCCTGCCCAAGGCTGCCGCTGCCGTCACCCTGGCGGGGGCGGTGCTGATCCCGGTGGTTTCCGGTGTTTTCGGTGCCGTGAAGGACAAGATTTTCGAAAAGGTCGCAGGGAAAGTGCTCGGAGAGGGGCCGGCAGCAGGGAATAAAACCACACCGCCGGGCAGCCCGCGCAACGCCCCGAGTAATGACGGGCACAACGGTAATCGCCCGTCTTCTTCCGGCCCAGGCATCTCTGGCAAAGCGGCGAAGGTGAGCAAGCTGGCCAAAGGGGTCCCCCTGGTTTTGGTGGTGGCCCAGGCCGGTGTCGAGATGACGCAAGGCGCGATGACCGGAAACCTGGGTCAAGAGGTTGGCACTAGCGTGGGCTCCATCGGCGGCGGTGTTGCCGGCGGTGTCGTCGGTGATGTGGCCGGGATGGCGATAGGCCGAGCGGTCGGCACGCTGGCGGGAGCTGTTATCGGTTCGGTTGTTCCGGGTGCCGGCACAGTGTTGGGCGGTGTGATGGGCGGCGTCGCCGGGGGCGCAATCGGTAAGGTAGTCGGTGGCGCCGTGGGCACTTTCGTGGGCAGTGACGTCGGTGCGTGGCTGGCTGAAAAAGTGATGGGGACGGGCGATCGCCTGCCATCCCCCACGGAGGTCAGCAAAAACCTCAACGCCCCTCAGGCCGACAACCGCCAAATCAACTTCGCCCCGCAAATCACCATCACCGCGCCTGAGCAAGCCAGCCATCACCAGCTGGCGGCGCTCGTGGTGCAACAGATCGAAGCGCAATTTACCCCGCTGTCGATGGACAACCTGCTGGCGACCCGACGCGGCGCAGCACTCACCGATGGAGCTGTGTGATGCGACAACAGATGGTCTTGGGTACTTTTATTTTCGGGCTGTCCCGTGGGTTCGCCTACGACACGCTTGATCGTGGTAGCAGCGGGGGCTGGGTCAGTCTCGACATCATTGCCGGCAAACCTAAATCCAGCCAGGTCGGCCAGGGGCTCGAAACGCTGGCATTGGGCGGCAAGGCTGCGCGTGCCGATGGCATGGCGCGCCTGGATGAGTTGCGCACCCTGCAGGCCCTGCGGGCGCCGTTGCCTTTGGTGGACGGGTTGGGGCGTAACTGGGGGCTATGGACCATCCAGTCGATCAGTGAAAAACAAGCCAGCGTGATCGACGACGGGACGGCCATGGTGATCAATTGGACATTGTTACTGGAGGAGTTCGTCAATGCGTAGGGTTCGAAGTATTGCCGGCGACTCGGTGAACCTGTTGCTCTACCGCGAACTGGGGCGCAGTGATGATGCCGCAGAAGAAGCGTTGTGGCGCTTGAACCCGGAGTTGGCCGAACAGTGCGCGGTACTGCCGGCGGGCGTCAGCGTGCTGGTGCCCGAATTGGACGCGCAACCGGTTGCGAGTCGGCCGGTTTCCGCCTGGGATTAAGGAGCCATCATGGCACTCGGATTTACACCTGTAGTGGAGCTATACGGAGCCAATGCCGCGTTATTCAACGAGAGGCTCTTGGAGTGGGAGCATACCGACGCAGCGGGGTTTGTATCTGATCAACTGAAGTTGACCCTCGATATCGAGGGGCTTGAAGGGCTGCCCGATTTGGGCGGCAAAATTGGCCTGCGTATTGGCTATCTGGAATCGGGCCTGGTGGATAAGGGCGTGTTCAAGATCACCCAGCGCACGCCGTCGATGTTCCCATTGCGACTGGTGCTGGTGGCCACGGCGGCACCGTTCGACGAGCACGAATTCAAACAGCGCCGCACCGCCAGCCATGGGCCGATAACCCTGGGTGCGCTGTTTCGCCAACTGACCACCCGATATGGTTTTTCACCGCGTGTGGCGCCTGAACTCGACAGTGAGCCGATCGCGCACATCGATCAGACCAATGAAAGCGACATGGCCTTTCTGACGCGCTTGGCCAAGCGCTTCGATGCGGTGGCCAAGCCTGTCGATGAGCTGTATGTACTGGGGCGCAAAGGCCAGATCAAGACGCTGTCGGGCAAGGCATTGCCGGATGTACGGTTGTCGATTACCCATGACAATCGTCCAGGTGACCGCGCGTTCATCAGCGCCAGTTTCACCGAAACCAGCCGTGCCAAATACAACGGCGCGCAAACGTCATGGTGGGACGCGGCAGCCGGAAAACAGCGTGTCGTCAAGGTGGGCATCGCACCCTTCAAAGTGGTGACACAGCGATACCAGAGCGAGGACGAAGCACGCTCGGCGGCGCAGGGAGAGATGCGGCGGGTGGGGCGCGAAGGGTTGCAGATCGATGTGGTCTGCCCGGGTAATCCTTCGCTGGCTGCTGAAGGCCTGTTGCTGCTGGATGAGTCGTGGCCGAGGTTCATGCAAGGGCGCTGGTCGATTAAAACGGTGAAATCCAGGGGCGAGCGAAAAGGTGGCTATCGGAGTACGGTCCAGGCCAGCGGTTTGTCGGTGTAGATCCTTCCTTAGAGTAAAACCCATGGTAATCACACATGCTCAGCTTCTGGGTGTAATGCCTGGAGCCCGCCTTCGCGCGGGCATTTTTTTAACCTTTCTAAATGCGGCCTTTGCGGGGCATCAGATCAATACGGCCCGTCGCGTCGCCGCCTTCCTCGCCCAAATCGGTCACGAGTCTGCCCAGTTACAGTACGTGCGCGAATTGGGTAGCGATCAATACCTGAGCAAGTACGACACCGGCAGCCTGGCCGCGCGGCTGGGCAACACCCCTGAGGCCGATGGTGATGGGCAAATGTATCGGGGCAGGGGGCTGATCCAGATCACCGGGCGCCGTAATTACATGGCGTGCAGCCAAGCTCTGTTTGGTGACGATCGTCTGCTGCGACACCCAAAATTGCTGGAGCAGCCACAGTGGGCCTGCGAATCCGCCGCCTGGTTCTGGCAAAGCAACGGCCTCAATGAGCTCGCCGACAAAGACCAGTTCACCACCATCACTCGCCGTATCAATGGTGGGCTCAACGGTCTGGACGATCGTTTGCGGTTGTGGGTGCGAGCGAAGGCGGTGCTATGCGTTTCCTAGGTGCGTTTCGCTTGGTCGGTGTGTGCCTGCTCATGGCGCTTGTTTGGCAGGTGCAGGCGTGGCGATACGGGGCGCAGCTGGAGCTGCAATCGGTCCGACATACACAGGCGCTCAGCCAACAAAGCCAGGCAATTCTTCAGCAACAACAGGCTGAACAGGCCAAACGCCTGGCCCTTGAACAGCAAATCTCTACTAGCGATCACCAACACATTCAGGAATTGAACGATGCCCTGCGTAATCAAGCGGCTCTGCGCGATCGCCTGGCCACTGCTGATGTGCGGCTGTCAGTCCTTCTCGCCACCGTCACCACTGGCTGCACAGTGCCTGCCGCCCCCAGCCCCGGCGGCGTGGTTCATGCAACCTCGCGAGCCCGACTTGACCCGGCGCATGCTCAGCGAATTATCCGCATCACCGACGACGGCGATAACGCCCTGATCGCCTTGCGTGCTTGCCAGGCCTACGTGCAGGCCGTCGCGCATTAGCGTCTTGATGCACTCTGTACCTTGCATGGTCGATGGGCTCCTGTAGGGTAGGCAAACCCCCGCCCATTCCTGGAGACGACCGTGAAGGAAATCACTCAACTGGCTGCCGAACTGGGTCGCCGTTTGCAGGTGCTCAGTGCCCACGTCACCACTGCCGAGTCCTGTACCGGCGGCGGCATCGCCGAAGCCATCACGCGGATCCCGGGCAGTTCGGCCTGGTTCGAGGCGGGCTATGTCACTTATTCCAACCGACAGAAGACCCGGCAGTTGAATGTACCGGAAAAACTGTTCGCCAAAGTCGGGGCCGTCAGCCAGGAAGTGGTGGAGGCGATGGCCCGCGGCGCGCAGGAAAAAAGCCTGGCGCGGTTTGCCGTGGCGGTCAGCGGTGTTGCCGGCCCCGATGGCGGTTCGCCGGACAAGCCGGTGGGCACCGTTTGGCTGGCTTTTGCCGTGGGCGAAGAGGTGACGGCTGAGCTTGCGCACTTCACCGGCAACCGCGACGAGGTCCGCCGACAAACGGTAAAAGCCGCGCTGGAGGGCTTGTTGCGACGAGCTGCAGCAGAAATAGACAATCAGGGGTAGGCGATCTTGGATCTTTGTGGAACAATACTGTCTACTTATACAGGTGTTGGCCGTCAGGCCTTATTGATTACGTGAGGACTTTAATGGACGACAACAAGAAGAAAGCCTTGGCTGCGGCCCTGGGTCAGATCGAACGTCAATTCGGCAAGGGTGCCGTAATGCGTATGGGCGATCACGACCGTCAGGCGATCCCGGCTATTTCCACTGGCTCTCTGGGTCTGGACATCGCGCTCGGCATTGGCGGCCTGCCAAAAGGCCGTATCGTTGAAATCTACGGTCCTGAATCTTCCGGTAAAACCACCCTGACCCTGTCGGTGATTGCCCAGGCGCAGAAAATGGGCGCCACCTGTGCGTTCGTCGACGCCGAGCACGCCCTGGATCCTGAATACGCCGGCAAGCTGGGCGTCAACGTTGATGACCTGCTGGTTTCCCAGCCGGACACCGGCGAGCAAGCCCTGGAAATCACCGACATGCTGGTGCGCTCCAACGCCATCGACGTGATCGTGGTCGACTCCGTGGCTGCCCTGGTACCCAAGGCTGAAATCGAAGGCGAAATGGGCGACATGCACGTGGGCCTGCAAGCCCGCCTGATGTCCCAGGCGCTGCGTAAAATCACCGGTAACATCAAGAACGCCAACTGCCTGGTGATCTTCATCAACCAGATCCGTATGAAGATCGGCGTGATGTTCGGTAGCCCGGAAACCACCACCGGTGGTAACGCGCTGAAGTTCTACGCTTCGGTCCGTCTGGATATCCGCCGTACTGGCGCGGTGAAGGAAGGTGACGAGGTTGTTGGTAGCGAAACCCGCGTCAAGGTCGTGAAGAACAAAGTGGCCCCGCCATTCCGTCAGGCTGAGTTCCAGATTCTCTACGGTAAGGGTATCTACCTGAACGGCGAGATGATCGACCTGGGCGTACTGCACGGTTTCGTCGAGAAGTCCGGTGCCTGGTATGCCTACAACGGCAGCAAGATCGGTCAGGGCAAGGCCAACTCGGCCAAGTTCCTGGCAGACAATCCGGATATCGCTGCCACGCTTGAGAAGCAGATCCGCGACAAGCTGCTGACCGCAGCGCCGGACGTGAAGGCGGCTGCCAACCGCGAGCCGGTAGATGAAATGGAAGAAGCCGATACTGACGTCTGAAGCAAACGATGACTGTTGTACTGGATACACTCGTCGCCGTTCGGCGCACTGCAATGGACCTGCTCGCTCGCCGCGAGCATGGTCGAGTCGAACTGACACGTAAGTTGCGTCAGCGCGGCGCAGAGCCTGAGATGATCGAAACAGCCCTCGACCGGTTGACGGAAGAAGGGCTGTTGTCGGAAGCCCGTTACCTCGAAAGCTTTGTGTCTTACCGTGCACGCTCCGGTTATGGACCTGCGCGGATTCGCGAAGAGTTGAGCCAGCGTGGACTGCAACGTGCCGATATTGACCTTGCGCTACGTGAGTGCGGTATCAGTTGGCAGTCGCAGTTGGAGGAAACCTGGCGTCGCAAGTTTGCTGGGCATCTTCCTATTGATGCCAAGGAGCGTGCGAAGCAAGGTCGCTTCTTGAGTTATCGCGGGTTTTCGATGGACATGATCAGCCGCTTATTGAGCGGTCGGGATATGGACGACTGAGCAAAAAACAAAAGGCCCACTATGAAAATAGTGGGCCTTTTTTTTTGCCTGCAAAAAATCACGCTGTTTCTGGTGTCATCCGTTGCTGTGCCTTGCCCTGGGCCTGTGCCCAGTTCTCCGGCAGGTTGATGTAATCCACCAACTCCCGCAATCGCCCCTGATCGCGACCGTTGAAATTGAACACCAAACGCGTCAAATGGCTGAACCTCGGTTCGTCATGGTCTTCGCCCGTATAGGCGAGTTGCTGGAACTCGCCACTGAGCCGCAGGCTGGCAAACGCTTGCTGCATATGGGCCAGGGCGCGGTCACTCAGTGGATGATTCATGCGCACCACAAACTCACGCTTAAGCCAACGGGTGGAGTGGAAGTTGGCGTAGAACTGGTTGATTTCGTCCACCGCCTCTTCGGCGCGGTAGACCAGGCGGACCAGTTTGAGGTCGGTGGGCAGGATGTAGCGATTGGCTTCCAGCTGGCTGCGGATGAAATCCAGGGCGCCTTGCCAGAATCCACCGCCCGGCGCATCCAGTAGCACTACCGGCACCAGCGGGCTCTTGCCGGTCTGGATCAGGGTCAGCACTTCCAATGCCTCGTCGAGGGTGCCGAAGCCGCCAGGGCACAACACCAGCGCGTCGGCTTCTTTGACGAAGAACAGCTTACGGGTAAAGAAGAAGTGGAATGACAGCAGGTTGTCGGTGCCATCAATGGTTGGGTTGGCATGCTGTTCAAAGGGCAGGGTGATATTGAACCCCAGGCTGTGCTCCAGGCCCGCGCCTTCGTGGGCTGCGGCCATGATCCCGCCACCGCCACCGGTGATGACCATCAGGTCGGAACGTGCCAACGTCGCACCCACCTCTCGGGCCAGCGCATACAGCGGGCTTTCCACTGGCGTACGCGCCGAGCCGAATACCGTGACTTTGCGCCGGCCCTTGAATTGTTCGAGCACCCGAAAGGCATGGTCCAGTTCACGGATGGCACGCAGGGTGATCTTGGCGTTCCAGCGATCACGGTCGTCCTGGGCCATGCGCAGGACGGTGAGGATCATGTCTCGATAAAGAGGGATATTCGGGCTGTTGGGGGCGATCAACTGAATTTGTGCGTCGACCTGCTGAGTGAGGTCGGTCCCGTTTTCTTCAAAATGACGAAGCAGCAAATCATTCGATTCATAAGGCATTCAATTTCTCCTTCTTTACAGGGCCTGGGTAGTCGACGAGAACGTCGCCTGGGCCACGACACTGCTTGTGTCGCGGCATGCCGCAAGAGGGCAGGCCTTTTTTTGCCCTGAAAATATGACAGAACAGCATTAAAAACTGTGGTGGGCGGGCATCTGGGATGAACTGATCATGGGCCGAAAAACCCTTGGCTGGCAACCGCTTATTGGGGGTTCATTACGCAGTTTAGTCGTTGGTGGCAAACGCAGAGGAAGCGTGCGCGCCGCTGGGAAGCGGCGCGGGAGGGTCAAGCAGAGGTTACTTTTTCTTTTTCGCCGGAGCCGGGCAATCGGCCTCTGCGAACTTGACGGAAGCCACCGGGCGATTGGTCTTGTTCTCGGTAATTTCGTAGCGCATCACTGCGCCCTTGGCCATCAGCTCGCGGTAGCCCGGGTTGGTGCACACACTGCGGCCCAGCTGGAAATACACAGCCTTGGGGTTGGCGCGCATCTGTTCGGCACGGTCAGGCAGCACGCTGAGGTGATCGATCAGTTGCATCCCTTCAACGGTGTAGGCGACTTCCAGGGTTTTTTCATCGATTTCCCGGGGCAGGTCCTTGTTGCTTTCGGCCGCGACGCTTTGCAGCTTCTTGTTCATTTGAGCCTCCAGCAGCGAGGCCGCGTGGGCGCCCATAGGCAAGACCAGCGCAAGGGCGACGGATGGGGCAACAAGGCGCAGCATGGAACGCAGCATGAAACTCTCCTGATTCGGTTACTGGTGCATAGACCAGCCACTGGGCTGTGCGTTCAGTGGCGCGCAATTATAGGTGAGCCCTTGCCACTACAGCCAGGCGTATCGCTGGTAAACTGCTGGACTTCTGTTTTTCACGAGTTTGTTCCGTGTCGATTTCTTCTACTTCGCCGCGTGCCCGATGAGTCACGCCGTCTCCCGCTTGCGTACCCAGCGTCTGGCGCGTGCCGTCAGGCCGTTTCTCAATCGGGGTTCCCGTGCTGAGCGCTGTCCCGGCTGCCGGGTCATTCCTGAGTACTGCCTGTGTGCCTGGCGGCCTCAGGTAGGAGCCAAGTCCGCCATGTGCCTGTTGATGCATGACGTAGAACCGATGAAACCCAGCAACACGGGTTGGCTGATCGCCGATGTCATACACGACACCACGGCATTCGCCTGGTCGCGTACCGAAGTCGACCCCGAGTTGCTCAGGTTGCTGGCCGACCCGCAGTGGCAACCGTACATCGTATTTCCCGGTGAATTCGTTGCGCCGCAACGGGTGGTCAGTGAAGTGCGCGTGGAGGAGGGCAAGCGCCCACTGTTCATCCTGTTGGACGGCACCTGGAGCGAAGCGCGCAAGATGTTTCGCAAAAGTCCCTATCTGGAACATTTACCGGTGCTGAGCCTGGCGCCTGAGCAGCTGTCGCGTTACAAACTACGGCGCTCCAAGCGCGATGACCATTTCTGCACCGCCGAGGTGGCGGCGCTGTGCCTGGAGCTGGCCGATGACTTGGTCGCCAGCGAAGTGCTGGATGCCTACCTCGATGTGTTCAGCACCCATTACCTGGCTGCCAAGTTCCAACTGCCACTGGATGCGGCAGACACCGTGCATACGCGCCTTGCACCCTACATCCCGGCGGGATAACCACACGACGTTTGCATGATGGCACTGTAAGCCCGCAACCCGCTAAAATCCCCACGGGCGTAGTGCTTGACCCTCCAGGCTACGCTGGGCATGCTGTGCGCCGATTGGGCGCAACCGTGAATTATCGACGTCGTTTCATGTGTTTTTGACGTTGAGCGGGCCCTGTGGCGATCGCTGCCCGGCCGTCGCCTCGTGTATTGGTGAACCCTGAACCCATCAGGGCTCCCATAAAAAACAGGATCATTTAACCAATGGCCACATACGAAATCCTGATTGCCGATGACCACCCGCTGTTTCGCAGCGCACTGCATCAGGCCGTAACCCTGGGCCTTGGCCCCGATGTACGTTTGGTCGAAGTAGCCAGCATTGCCGAACTGGAAGCCCGCCTGACTGAAAAATCCGACTGGGACCTGGTGTTGCTCGACCTGAACATGCCGGGCGCCTACGGTTTTTCCGGGCTGGTGCTGCTGCGTGGCCAATACCCGCAGATCCCCGTGGTGATGGTGTCGGCCCAGGAAGAAGCCGACGTGGTGGTGCGCTCCAAGGAGTTTGGCGCCAGCGGTTTCATTCCCAAGTCCAGCGCGATGGAAGATATCCAGAAAGCCGTGCGCACGGTGTTGGACGGCGATGTGTCCTGGCCACCCCAGGCGTTTGAAGAAATCAATGTGTCCGATGAAGCCAAGGCCGCCCGCGATGGCCTGGCCAGCTTGACGCCCCAGCAGTTCCGGGTGTTGACCATGGTTTGCGAAGGTTTGTTGAACAAGCAGATTGCCTACGAATTGAGTGTGTCGGAAGCGACCATCAAGGCCCACGTTACGGCGATTTTCCGTAAGTTGGGCGTGCGTACGCGCACTCAGGCGGCGTTGCTTTTGCAGCAACTTGAGTCTATCTCGCAACATTAAGTTACAGCCGCTTCACGCTTTTTTGACTTTGCGTGATCTAGCTTCCCCACTTCTTTGGTTCAGTTGCCTACATCTATGTCGCCTTTCAAGGGTCAAACCGGTATCAAACGTATTTTCAACGCAGGGGGCTATTCCCTGGATGGCCTGCGTGCGGCTTTCACTGGCGAGGCGGCATTCCGCCAGTTGGTGTTACTGAACGTCATCCTGATCCCCCTGAGTTTTTTCCTGCAGGTCAGTCGGGTTGAACGGGCGCTGCTGATTGCAGTGTGCCTGTTGGCGCTGATCGTCGAATTGCTCAACTCAGCGGTAGAAGCGGCCATTGACCGTATTTCCCTGGACCGCCACCCGCTGTCGAAAAACGCCAAGGATATGGGCAGCGCCGCGCAATTCGTGGCACTGACCATGATCACCCTGGTATGGGCGGTGATCCTGATCTGAGGATCACGCGATACTCGGCAGTACGATCTCGTCGCTGCGCTGCACCCCAGCGGTGAAGGCGCGGCACAGTTCGAGAAACTCGCGCATCGCCGAGGTCTGGTACTTCTGCTTGTGCCAGATGAAGTAGAACTGCCGGGCCAGGTCCAGGTCCGGGGTTTCCACCGGCACCAGGCTGCCACGGCGGAAGGCATCGCGCAGCGCCAGCCGCGAAATGCAGCCAATCCCCAACCCCGACTCCACAGCCCGCTTGATTGCCTCGGTATGTTCCAGCTCCAGGCGGATATTCAGCGCGCTGCGATGATGGCGCATGGCCTGGTCAAAGGTCAGGCGCGTGCCCGAGCCTTGTTCTCGCAGGATCCACGCTTCGTGGGTCAACTCGTCCATGGTGGCCACGCCACGCTTGGCCAAATGATGCTGGGGCGCACAGAACACCACCAGCTCATCTTCTACCCACGTCTGCACCTCGATATCCGGGTGGCTGCAGTCGCCTTCGATTAGACCCAGGTCAATTTCGTAGTGGGCAACCTGATGCACGATATGGGCAGTGTTCTGCACGTGCAGCTTTACCTGGCTCTCGGGGTGTTGCTGCATAAAGCTGCCAATCAGTAGCGTCGCCAGGTAATTGCCGATGGTCAGGGTGGCGCCGACTGCCAGGGAGCCGAAGCCGGATTTGCCGTTGAGCAGGTCTTCTATCTCCTTGGCCTGGTCCAGCAGCGCCACCGCTTGGGGTAGCAACTGATGGCCGAGGGCGTTGAGGCTCAGGCGTTTGCCGGCGCGATCGAATAATTGGCAGCTGGATTGACGCTCCAGCTCGGTAATCGAGGTGCTGGCGGCGGATTGAGATAAGGCCAGAAGGCCAGCAGCGCGCGAGACGCTTTCCTGCTGGGCGACGGCGACGAAAACTTGCAGTTGACGGAGAGTAAATCGCATATCGATATAACCGATAACCCTTATCTTAATAATCCAGTTAACAGATATTGTCGCCGCCATTAGAATGCTGTGCAATTGCGCATCCATACCTTTGGCGCAGACCCATTTCCAGGAGTCCCCCGTACATGAGCAACATGAACCACGAGCGTGTCCTCAGTGTTCATCACTGGAACGACACTCTGTTCAGCTTCAAGTGCACCCGCGATCCGGGCCTGCGCTTCGAGAACGGTCAGTTCGTGATGATCGGCCTGCAACAACCCAACGGCCGCCCGCTCATGCGCGCTTACTCCATTGCCAGCCCGAACTGGGAAGAGCATCTGGAGTTCTTCAGCATCAAGGTGCCCGATGGCCCGCTGACTTCCCAATTGCAGCATTTGAAGGAAGGCGACGAGATCATCATCAGCAAAAAACCGACGGGCACTCTGGTGCTTGACGATTTGAAGCCGGGCAAACACCTGTACCTGCTCAGCACCGGTACTGGCCTCGCTCCATTCATGAGCGTGATCCAGGACCCGGAGACCTATGAGCGTTTCGAAAAAGTGATCCTGTGCCACGGCGTGCGTTACGTCAACGAAGTTGCCTACCGCGAATTCATCACCGAGCACCTGCCGCAGAACGAGTTCTTCGGTGAGGCCCTGCGTGACAAGTTGATCTACTACCCGACCGTGACCCGCGAGCCGTTCGAAAACGAAGGCCGCCTGACCGACCTGATGCGCAGCGGCAAGCTGTTCAGCGACATCGGCCTGCCGCCAATCAATCCCGAGGACGACCGCGCCATGCTGTGCGGCAGCCCAAGCATGTTGGACGAGACCAGCGAAGTGTTGAACAGCTTTGGCCTCAAGGTTTCGCCACGGATGCGTGAGCCGGGTGACTACCTGATCGAGCGTGCGTTCGTCGAGAAGTGACTTCGGGTCACTTGTAGGAGCGAGCTTGCTCGCGAAGAACGCCAACGATAACGCTGGCATCTTGACTGAACGCGGTGCCTGCTCGTTTTTCGCGAGCAAGCTCGCTCCTACAGTCGAATGCGTTGCAAAGAAAAGCCCGCGTTGCCTGTGAAGGCAGCGCGGGCTTTTGCGTTTCTGCGAATTACTGCGCCGAAACCACTTCCAGCACACAAATCATCCCCGGCTCCGGGTAGTGCCAGCGCACATCCACATCCCAGAACCGCACACCGTATTCGCGTTCCGACGTCGGAACCTGATACGCCGGCCGCGGGTCCTGTGCCAGGCACTGTTCAATCAGCTCCACCAACGGTTCACCAAGGCGCTGTGCATGGCCTTGCGCCTGTTGCAGTGCAGCCTTGAGCCATTGCACGCCGATCAGCGCGGGCGCATCGCTGGCGATGTCGTTGGTGGCGGCATCCACGATATCGGCATAAGGCACATACGGCTTGATATCCAACACCGGCGTGCCATCGAGCAAATCTATGCCGGAAATCCACAGGCGCCCCGGTTCCACCTTGTCCAGCTTCACCACCGACTGGCCGATGCCATTGGGGCGATGGGTTGCGCGGGTGGCAAACACGCCCATGGACGTATTGCCGCCCAGGCGTGGCGGGCGCACTTTCAGGCGTGGCTTGTCTTCCAGGGCCTGATGAAACAGAAACAGCAGCCACACATGGCTGACCTGCTCCAGCCCCTGCACCGCCTCACCCTGGTCGAACGGCGCCACCAGCTCCAGCACGCCACGGGCAGCCGGTGCCAGTTGCGGTTGGCGCGGGATGGCGAACTTCTCCTTGAAACAGGAGCGTACGAAGCCGACGGGCGAGACCTGGTAACTCATGGCTTAGGCACGGACCCGCAAGGTCAGGCCCTTGAGGAAGTTGCGCAGCAACTGATCGCCACAGGTGCGGTAGTTGGTATGACCAAACTTGCGGAACAGCGCGCTCAGCTCTGGCTTGGACACCGGGAACTCCGCCGCCTTGAGGATTGCATGCATGTCGTCTTCCTTCAGTTCGAAGGCCACGCGCAGCTTTTTCAGGATGATGTTGTTGGTCACCGGGGTTTCGATCGGCTGCGGCGGGCGGCTTTCGTCCTTGCCGCGCTTGAAAATCACCAAGCCATCGAGGAAGTGAGCCATGACTTCATCCGGGCAGAACACGAAGCCTTCTTCCTCATCTTTCTTGAGGTAGGTCAGCAGGTCTTCCTTGGTCACGTCCATGCCGCCGAGCTTGATGATCTCGACCATCTTGTTGTCGCTGATGTCGAGCATGTAGCGCACGCTGCGCAGTACGTCGTTGTGAATCATGATGGGCAATCCTGGTATTCAACTGATGACACCGCCGGAATCAGGCGGTGTCGGGAAAAGGGAACGGCTTAAAACTTTTCTTTGCCGGACAGGTAACGCCATTGGCCCACTGGCACCTTGCCAATGGACACGCCGCCGATGCGGATGCGGCGGATGGCGATGACTTTCAGGCCAACGGCTTCGCAGAACAGCGCGATCACGCCGGGTTGCGGGTTTTTCATCGCAAAGCGCAGGCGGTTCTCGTTCTGCCAGCTGGCTTTGACGGCAGGCAGCTCTTTGCCTTTGTAGGTCAGGCCGTGGTTCAAGCGGTTAAGGCCGTGGGCAACCATGTCGCCTTCGACTTCCACCACGTATTCCTGCTCGATCTTGGCGGCATCGGCGGTCAACTTGCGCAGAATCTTCCAGTCTTGGGTGAACACTAGCAGGCCACTGGCCTTGGCTTGCAGGTCGGCGCTGGCGCTCAGGCGCAGAAAGTGCCCCTTGAGCGGGCGCTTGCCGAAGCGGTGCTCTTCAGAAAGGGTTTCGGCGCTGATCGAGGCCATGGCGGTTTCAGCATCCATGCCTGCGGGGGCGTGCATCAGGATGGTCACCGGCTCTGGCGCGGTGGCTTTAGCTTCCGGGTCCAGCTCGACCTTCTCGTCAGTGACCTTGAACTGCGGCTCGTCGATCACTTCGCCGTCCACCGAGACCCAGCCGCCTTCGATAAACAACTCAGCCTCCCGACGGGAGCAACCGACCAGTTCGATAAGGCGTTTGGAGAGGCGTATGGGGTCAGTCATGACAAGGGCCGTAACAAAAGGGGGCCACTATTGTACCTGCCTGGCGCCGGTTAATCCCGGCCCCATTTCAGCACATGGGCCATAACAATTACTTAACTGACACAACACGGGTTAAATGTGGGAGCTGGCTTGCCTGCGATGGCGGTATACCAGCACCGGATGGGTAGACTGACCCGACGCCTTCGCAGGCAAGCCAGCTCCCACAGTTCAGGCATTACGGGCCTGTTGCTGCTGGCGCAGACGCAGGTGCAACAACGGATAAGGCTGCCCAAGCCCATCATGGTCCGTTCGCCCGATCACCTCGAAGCCTTGCTTGAGGTAAAAACCCAGGGCCTGGGGGTTCTGTTCGTTGACGTCCAGTTCATCGGCGTTCATGTGTTCGATCGCGTAGCCCAGCAATTGCCGGCCCAGCCCCTGGCCACGGTAGCGCGGGTCGATAAACAGCATTTCCACCTTGCCCGCCGACACCCCGGCGAAGCCGGTAATGTGCTGGCGCACGTCCTTGGTGCAGATCAGCATGACCGCATCGAGATAGCGGCTCAGCACCAGGTTTTTCAACATGTCGATATAGCTGTCCGGGAGGAAGTCGTGGGTGGCGCGTACCGAGTCCTCCCAGATCTGCACCAGGCGTGCGTAGTCGCTGGTTTTAGGTGTGTGAATCACCGAATGCTGACGCATGCCCGCTGTCCCTTGCTGTATTCGGGGTTGATGGACAATACGATAGACCTAAAAAAGCCCCGCATCTTCTCAGAGGCGAGGCTTTTTTATCACCGTGCGATCAGTCGCGCTTTTCAGCCCACAAGTCGTACTCGTCGGCGTCGGTCACGGTGCACCAGACTTTGTCACCCGGCTTCAGGCCGCTGGCATCGTCGATAAATACGTTACCGTCGATTTCTGGGGCGTCGAAGAAGCAACGACCTACCGCGCCTTGCTCGTCGACTTCATCGATCAGCACTTCGATTTCCTTGCCGATGCGCAGTTGCAGGCGTGCCGAGCTGATGGCCTGCTGGTGCGCCATGAAGCGCTCCCAACGGTCTTGCTTGACGTCGTCCGGTACCACGGCCAAGTCCAGCAGGTTGGCCGGTGCACCTTCCACCGGCGAGTACTGGAAGCAACCGACGCGGTCTAGCTGCGCTTCGGTCAGCCAGTCCAACAGGTACTGGAAGTCTTCCTCGGTCTCGCCGGGGAAACCGACGATGAAGGTGGAGCGGATGATCAGCTCCGGGCAGATCTCGCGCCAGTTCTTGATGCGTGCCAGGGTCTTGTCTTCGAACGCCGGGCGTTTCATCGCCTTGAGCACTTTCGGGCTGGCGTGCTGGAACGGGATATCCAGGTACGGCAGGATCTTGCCGGCGGCCATCAACGGGATCAACTCGTCCACGTGCGGGTAAGGGTAAACATAGTGCAGGCGCACCCACACGCCCAGGCTGCTGAGGGCTTCGCACAGCTCGGTCATGCGGGTTTTCACCGGCGCGCCGTTCCAGAAACCGGTGCGGTATTTCACATCGACGCCGTAGGCGCTGGTGTCCTGGGAGATCACCAGCAGCTCCTTGACGCCAGACTTGACCAGGCGCTGGGCCTCGTCGAGAACGTCACCCACCGGGCGGCTTACCAGTTTGCCGCGCATCGACGGGATGATGCAGAAGCTGCAACTGTGGTTGCAGCCTTCGGAAATCTTCAGATACGCGTAGTGGCGTGGGGTCAGCTTGATGCCTTGAGGCGGCACCAGGTCGATCAGCGGGTTGTGATCCTGGCGTGGCGGCACCACCTCGTGCACAGCGTTGACCACCTGCTCGTACTGCTGCGGGCCGGTCACCGCCAGCACACTCGGGTGCACGTTACGGATATTGCCTTCTTCCACGCCCATGCAGCCGGTCACGATGACCTTGCCGTTTTCCTTGATGGCTTCGCCGATCACTTCCAGCGATTCGGCCTTGGCCGAGTCGATGAAGCCGCAGGTGTTGACCACCACCACATCGGCGTCCTGGTAAGTGGACACGACGTCGTAGCCTTCCATACGCAATTGCGTGAGGATGCGCTCGGAGTCGACAAGCGCCTTCGGGCAACCCAGGGAAACAAAGCCAACCTTGGGGTTGGCTTTTGCGATGGTGGTGGACATGTCTAACCTCGGTATTGAATGACGCTGCCGGTCTTGCACGACAAGGCAACGGATGGGCGCTTGGTGCGCCTCTGATCAAAAAGTGCGCAATTCTATCGGCGGGCAGCGCACTTGACCAGCTTTATGCAGGGAAATACGACGAGTGCTGCGCCGGGTAATCCCCATAGCTACTGGCGCGCGCTTAAGCCTGGGCGTCTTGTTCTGTTCGGTGCGATACCACTTTAGACATGCCCACACCTAACGCCTGGAGGACTTTAAGCAAAGTGGAGAGCTTAGGATCACCGCCGACGCCGATGGACCTGTAGAGGTTTGCTCGATTGAGTCCTGTGTTCTGCGACAAGCTGAGCATCCCACCACGAGCTTCCGCCACTCGACGGATAGCGACAAGGAAAGCGTCCTCGCCACCGGCTTCATCTATTTCCTCAAGCGCGACAGATAAATATTCGAGGGCGAATGCTTCGTCGTTGCGAAGCATTTCCATAACGCTATCTTCGTGCGGGCGGGTACGAATGGTCATTTTTGCTGCACCTTGTAAGATTTCCAGAGAGCCTTGGCCTGATCGATATCGTTCTGCTGTCTGGCCTTCGAACCACCGCCCAATAGGAAAATGATTTTTCGATCCTGGACTGCGTAATACACGCGAAACCCTGGGCCGAAGTCGAGCTTCATCTCAAAGACCCCATCACCCACTGGCTCGGTAACGCCAAAGTGACCAAGGGACGCCCCATCCACTCTGGTGGTGATTCTTGCTTTCGAACGCGTGTCCTGCACTGTATCCAGCCAAGCCTGGTAGATATCCACGCCGTTGATTGACAGTACGTGTTTCACTTCGTACATGAGGAGTGTACCTTAAAAGAGACAGTCCGATAGTTGAGTTTTTGTATCGACTGCGCGCCATGCGAATGCACGAATGACTGATCAGGTAATCCGGCCAAGGCGCTCCTGCTCACACCACCCACGCAGCACGACTGAGCCGGGCCAGGAATATACGGTTGGCCGTAAATGTGATCAATGCAGGCAAAAAGGCGCCAAAGTGCTGCTGTGCCCGCTATGACTGATTGCCTAAAACGACACCCCGTTCACTTGAACGGGGAAATACGACGAGTGCTGCGCTATGCTTCGCGCCGTTGCGCACGGGTAAAGCCCTTGGGTCAATAAAACGTCTGTTACGAGAAGTAAAACAGCGCATGCTAGGGTCAGCTTAGAAGCGCTGTTTATAAAAGACCTCAGGTCAAAGGGCAGGAGTGGTTGATGGGTCAGGCAAGTAGTCAGGCAGCAGGTGCCGAGCATTCAAAAGCCAAGCCGATTGGCATGCTGGTGGCGGCGGTCGGGGTGGTTTATGGCGATATCGGGACCAGCCCGCTCTACACCCTTAAAGAGGTGTTCAACGGCGGTTATGGGGTGCAGGTCAACCATGACGGTGTCTTGGGGATCCTGGCGCTGATCTTCTGGTCGCTGATCTGGGTGGTGTCGATCAAGTACGTATTGTTCGTGCTGCGTGCCGACAACCAGGGCGAGGGCGGCATCATGGCCCTCACCGCGTTGGCCCGGCGAGCTGCCGGGAAGCACACGAAATTGCGCAGTTTCCTGGTGGTGTGTGGCCTGTGTGGCGCGGCGTTGTTCTACGGCGACAGTATGATCACCCCGGCAATTTCGGTGTTGTCGGCCATCGAAGGCTTGGAACTGGCGTTCGACGGCCTGGAAAAATGGGTAGTGCCCATTGCCCTGGTGGTGCTGGTGGCGCTGTTCCTGATCCAGAAACACGGCACCGACCGCATCGGCAAGCTGTTTGGCCCGGTGATGGTTACCTGGTTCCTGGTATTGGGCGGCCTGGGGGTGTACGGCATTCTGCAGCAACCCGAAGTGCTCAATGCGCTGAACCCGGCATGGGGCGTGCGCTTCTTCATGGTTCACCCCGGTATTGGCGTGGCGATCCTCGGCGCGGTGGTGCTGGCATTGACCGGCGCTGAAGCGTTGTACGCCGACATGGGCCACTTTGGCCGCAAACCCATCGCCCGCGCCTGGTTCCTGCTGGTGCTGCCGGCGCTGGTGCTGAACTATTTTGGCCAGGGCGCGATGCTGCTGGGCGATCCGGAGGCGGCGCGCAACCCGTTCTACCTGCTGGCGCCGAGCTGGGCACTGGTCCCGTTGGTGGGCTTGTCCACCATGGCCACGGTGATTGCTTCCCAGGCGGTGATTTCCGGCGCGTTCTCGTTGACCCGCCAGGCAATCCAGCTGGGTTACATCCCGCGCATGCATATCCAGCACACCTCCAGTGCCGAACAGGGCCAGATCTACATTGGTGCAGTGAACTGGTCGTTGATGGTCGGCGTGATCCTGCTGGTGTTGGGTTTCGAATCCTCCGGTGCCCTGGCCTCGGCCTACGGTGTGGCGGTGACCGGCACCATGCTGATGACCACCATCCTGGTATCAGCGGTGATGCTGCTGCTGTGGAAATGGCCACCGGTGCTGGCCGTGCCGCTGTTGCTCTGCTGCCTGTTGGTGGATGGCCTGTTCTTCGCCGCCAACGCGCCGAAGATCCTCCAGGGCGGCGCCTTCCCGGTACTGGCGGGGATCGTGCTGTTCGTGCTGATGACCACCTGGAAGCGCGGCAAGCAATTGCTGGTCGGCCGTCTCGACGAGGGTGGCCTGCCGTTGCCGATCTTTATCAGCAGTATCCGCGTACAGCCGCCCCATCGCGTTCAGGGCACGGCGGTGTTCCTCACCGCGCGGCCCGACGCCGTGCCCCATGCGCTGTTGCACAACCTGCTGCATAACCAGGTGCTGCATGAGCAGGTGGTGCTGTTGACCGTGGTCTACGAAGACATTCCACGGGTGCCTGCGGCGCGACGCTTCGAGGTGGATGCCTATGGCGAAGGCTTCTTCCGGGTGATCCTGCACTTCGGGTTCACCGATGAACCGGACGTGCCTGAAGCGCTGAAACTGTGCCATCTGGATGACCTGGACTTCAGCCCGATGCGCACCACCTACTTCCTCAGCCGTGAAACGGTAATTGCCTCGCGCATCAAAGGCATGGCCCGTTGGCGTGAAGTGTTGTTTGCCTTCATGTTGAAAAACGCCAACGGCAACCTGCGGTTCTTCAAACTGCCGGTCAACCGTGTGATCGAGTTGGGCACCCAGGTCGAGATGTAAGGCGCTGCCTACCGGGAGCCGGCAATCGGCTCCCGCTTTCCTTTCTGAACCCTGTGCAAACGATGGTTGTCGACTAGGCTCTATGCACTGTTGAACAGTGCCCACAGAACCCAGAAGAGGTGCGCCATGAGTCAGCTGCTCGAACCTTATACCCTGCGCCAATTGACCCTGCTCAACCGCATCGCGGTTTCACCCATGTGCCAATACTCCAGCGACGATGGCCTGGCCAATGACTGGCACCTGGTGCACCTCGGCAGCCGGGCCGTGGGTGGCGCCGGGCTGATTTTTACCGAGGCCACGGCGGTGACCGCCGATGGCCGTATCACCGCCCAGGACCTGGGCCTGTGGAACGACACCCAGATCGAACCATTGCGGCGCATCACCCGTTTTATCGCGGCCCAGGGCGCGGTGGCTGGGATCCAGCTGGCCCATGCCGGGCGCAAGGCCAGCACCCACCGGCCATGGATCGGCAAACACGGCAGCGTCAAGCCGGAGGAGGGCGGCTGGGTGCCGGTGGGGCCCTCGCCGATTGCCTTCGACCCCAATCACACCCAGCCCAAGCCACTGGACGAAGCACAGATCCAGCAAGTAATCGCCGACTTTGTCGCCGCCGCCAGGCGCGCCTTGACCGCAGGCTTTGAGGTGGTGGAAATCCATGCCGCCCACGGGTACCTGCTGCACCAGTTTCTCTCGCCGATCAGCAACCAGCGTCAGGACCACTACGGCGGCTCCTTCGAAAACCGCATTCGCCTGGTGCTGGAAGTCACCAAGGCCGTGCGCGCCGTGTGGCCTGAGGAGTTGCCGCTGTTTGTGCGCGTGTCGGCCACCGATTGGGTGGAAGACGGTTGGAACCCGGATGAAACCGTGGAGTTGGCGCGCCGCCTGAAAGACCTCGGGGTGGATCTGATCGACGTGTCGTCCGGTGGTACCGCCGCCAATGCCGAGATTCCCACCGGCCCCGGCTACCAGACGCGCTTCGCCGAGCGCGTGCGCAAGGAATCGGGCATCGCCACCGGCACGGTCGGCATGATTACCGAACCGGCCCAGGCCGAGCACATCCTGCGTACCTGCCAGGCTGACATTATTTTTCTGGCCCGTGAACTGCTGCGCGACCCGTACTGGCCGTTGCATGCCGACGATGACCTGGGCGGACGCAAAGCCATCTGGCCGGCGCAGTACCAGCGGGCAACCCATCGGGACCAGCCGATCCATGAGTCGGATCTGCGGGATTGACCCTACTTACCTCTGTGCCAAACCCACCCTGATACGGTGGGTTTTTTCTTGCTCGCGTTTATAGGAAGGCTGATCCTTGGCGGTTGTTAAGCAGGAGAAGCTTATGCTGGTGGAACGCGCGTTAACCGAAGACGATATCCCTTTGCTGGCAGCCATCGATCGTACGGAGCTGATCCCGGCGTGCTATCGCATGGACTGCGGCGAACTGGTGTTGTATGCCACACATCATGACATGCACGGCTGGCCCGAAGGCGAGGCTGAACAGGATGCGGTGGCGCTGCGTGCCTGCCTCCAGCGCGGCGGGTGGTTATGGGGCGTATTCGACGGCCAGGTGCTGGTTGCCGCAGTGGTGGTGGACAATCGGCCGTTCCATCACCAGGGCCTGCTGATGCGGCAGCTGAAATTCCTGCATGTCAGCCACAGTGCCCGCGGTTCTGGCCTGGGCGGGCGGTTGTTGGCGCTGGCTTGCGAGCACGGCCGGCAAGTGGGGGCCCAAGCACTCTATATCTCGGCGACGGAGTCGCGTAACACTGTGGACTTTTACCTGCGCCATGGTTGCCGTCTGTTGCAGCAACCCCACGCTGAGCTTTATGCGCAAGAACCGCTAGACATTCACCTGTATCGACCCCTGCGTGAGTAATGGCTGTAGGTTTTTATTACCGCCGTTATTTTTTAAGTTAATACTCTAAAAAAATCCCACGAATGATGAGATAGTTTCTACGCTAAGGGTAAGCCCGACTCCTGGCCCAGGGAGACAGGCGGTTGGTCCGCGAAGCCGTTGCGCTTCCCGGGAGTTTGGAAATGGGCACCAGGAGTGTTTGACTGATATCAGGAGTAGCGGTCCATGGCCAAGTCCTATGGCGTAGCGGGTGCGGTGGCGTCTTTTCTGAGCCGTCGGATGTCCTTGCGGGGTCGAAGGTTGAGTTCAGATGAGATGGAGTTGCTGGTGCAATACCGGGCGCTGACCGAGAGCGATCAGGTGGCGATGCGGTATCTGATTGGTGCGATGAAAAGCGTGTCGCGGTTCTAAGCCACCTGTGATCATTCCCACGCTGCGGCGTGGGAATGATCAGGCGGTTAGTTTCAGGTGTACTTGCGCTGCTCCGGTGCTGGCGGGAAGTACTGATACAGCCAGGTTTCACTCAGGGTGCGGTCCTGGGTTCGTATAAACAGGCGCAATTCGACGGGTTCCACGCTGTCGCTGGTGGGGTACCAGTCGAACAGGATGCGATAGCCCTTGATGTTATCCAGCACCAGCACGCTGAAATCCTTCACCTCACCATGGGAACAAGTCACCACCGGCTCGATGCCGGTGCCCGCTGGCAGGCGATCCAGGCCACCGCCCTTGAAGTCTACGGCGAAACGCCGCGCCCATACCTTCGGATAATGCTCGCCGGGTGCCCAGCCTTCGGTAAAGCCGCCCATGCCCGAACGGGTCGCGTCGACCTGTGCCAGCGGCGTGCTCACCGGCGGCAGTGCGCTCCAGTACAGCTTGTAGCCGTAGTTGAGCGAATCACCCGCGGCCACGGGCTTTTTCGGGGTCCAGAAGGCCACGATATTGTCCAGGGTTTCGCCAGTGGTGGGGATTTCCAGCAAGTCGATGGAGCCTTCGCCCCAGGCCGTGGTCGGTTCAACCCACAGGCTTGGGCGTTTGCTGTACCAGTCGACGGTGTCCTGGTAGCTGGCGAACTCATGGTCGGTCTGCACCAGGCCGAAGCCTTTGGGGTTGGTGTCGGCGAACGCGTTGAATTGCAGCTTGGCCGGGTTGTTCAGGGGCCGGCAGATCCACTCGCCGTTGCCGCGCCACATGGCCAGGCGGTCCGAGTCGTGGATTTGCGGGTGGATGGTGTCGCACATGCGGCGCTCATGGGTGCCGCAGCTGAACATACTGGTCATGGGCGCGATGCCCAGTTGCTCGATGGCGGTGCGCGCATTGATGTGCGCGTCGATCGCCATCACCACTTGGTTGGCCTGGCAGTCGATATCGAAGCGGTAGGCGCCGGTGGCGCTTGGCGAGTCGAGCAGGGCGTAGACCACAAAGCGCGTGGCGTTCTTGTCCGGAGTTTCGAACCAGAACTGCGTGAAATCGGGGAATTCCTCGCGTTTTTTCGCGTAGGTATCAATCGCCAGGCCACGCGCCGAGAGGCCGTACTGGCCGGTGGAATCCACCGCACGGAAGTAGCTGGCGCCGAGAAACGACAGCACGTCATGGCGGTCCAACTCCGGCGCCTTGAACAGCTTGAAGCCGGAGAAACCCAGGTCCCCGGTCAGTTGCTGGGTGTCCACCGTGGTTTTTTCATAGTTGAACAGTGAAGGGCGAAAATGCACTTCGCGGGCTTCACGGGTCTTTGGGTCGACGCTGTGCATACGCACCGGCGTCTTGAAGCCCATGCCGACGTGGAAGAACTGCACGTCCAGTTGGCCGTTCAACTCCTTCCACAGCGAATGGTTACGGTCATAGCCGATGGCGTTGAAATTCTGCGGGGTCATGGTGGCCAGGGTCGGCGGCAGCACCTGCTTAGTGTCCTGGTAGCCACGGGTGGCCAATTGCTTGGCCTGGGCCTTGAGCGATTCGAAATCGAACGCCACGGCCTTGCCATCGGCAGCCCGATTCCCGGCCCAGGCCTGCGCGGCCAGCAGGCCACTGGCCGACAAACCGGTGTAAGCCGCAATGGCCATGGATGCTTTGAGCAAATTCCTGCGGTGCATAGAGACAACCTGTCGTGAGCAAATCCCGCGCCGTTCCTGGCACGTATCGGATCAGAAATAACGGTTCGGACATGCCTTCGGCCAAACGCAACGGACAATAAACAGACGCCGGATAGCTTAAGCGGTTCGATGAACAAGGCAAATTGATTGATGGCGGGATGATGGCGTTGCATGTGCAACAAGACATTTCCAGCATCGCAGGAGGACGTTACATCTGGAAGCACTCTAGATCGCGGCTTTTTGGCACTTAGTTTTACGCTGGAGGCCTATTGGTCCTACGAACCCAAGTGTCTGGAGGCTACGAATGAATACCCGTGGATTGCTCGATCAGTTGCTCAAGTCTGGCCAGGACATGTTGCAAAACAAGGCCGGCGGCCAACGCAAATCCAATGACAAGGGCGCCCTCGGCGGCTTGCTCAGCGGTGGCGGGCTCGGCAGCATGCTCGGCGGTGCCGGCGGCGGCGCCCTGGCGGCGGGGGCCATGGGCTTGCTGCTGGGCAATAAGAAAGCCCGCAAATTCGGCGGCAAGGCGCTCACCTACGGCGGCTTGGCCGCACTGGGTGTGATTGCCTACAGGGCTTACGGCAACTGGCAAGCCCAGCAGGCCAGCGCGCCCCAAGGCGAGCCGCAAACCATCGACCGCCTGCCGGCTGACCAGGTGGAGCAACACAGCCAGGGCATTCTCAAGGCACTGGTGGCCGCGGCCAAGGCTGATGGGCATGTGGATGAGCGCGAGCGCGCCTTGATCGAAGGCGAATTTACCAAGCTGGACAACGACCACGAGCTGCAACACTGGCTGCACGCCGAACTCAACAAGCCCCTGGACCCAACCGACGTTGCCCGCGCCGCCAGCACCCCGGAAATGGCCGCCGAAATGTACATCGCCAGCGTGATGCTGGTGGACGAAGAAAACTTCATGGAAAAAGCCTACCTGGACGAACTGGCACGCCAACTGAAACTTGAACCAGGCTTGAAGCTTGAGCTGGAAAAACAAGTACGGCTAAACGCATAAATAGGGCCACACGCCAGTCAAACCTGTGGGAGCGGGCTTGCCCGCGAATGCGGTGGGCCAGTCACTCTATTTCTGACTGACTGACTCACGCCATCGCGGCATAGGCACCAACACCGTAACCACGATGCGAAGCGAGCCGCTCTTGATCTTGCTTTTGATCTGCTTGTGATCTTGATCTCAGGCGCCCCGTTAAACCACGCTGGCCGGAATTCGACAGGGAT